>Ga0114951_10000927_pt1 | contig 38846 bp, 39 predicted proteins | sample AM7aDNAmetaG_FD_88677 | JGI IMG/M metagenome (GOLD analysis project Ga0114951, IMG submission 88677) | Freshwater microbial communities from Finland to study Microbial Dark Matter (Phase II) - AM7a DNA metaG | ecosystem: Environmental > Aquatic > Freshwater > Lake | place: Finland: Lake Alinen... | reverse complement strand
CCGGGTTTATATCTTTCATGATCTTCAATATATTCAAAATATTTATGATCATTAGGAATCATTGGATCAGATATCAATTCGGCAATATTCATCCCATTTTTAAGTATTCTATTTTTAATAGTGATCATGTCGTAATTGATGTTCCAAAACCCACAGAAATCGGGTGATGTTTTCTGGATAACGTCAAAATATCCTCTAATTAAAGAAGATTCACTATCAAATAATTGAAAATTAAATTTGAAATTAAAATCATGAACTGATTCAACTTTACCTTTATTTTTTATAGTTGATTCTAAAACTATATCCCGTAATTCTTTAAAGAACTCCTTGATATATTTTAAAAATGATTTTAAATCGCCAAACAATTCTTTAACTGCTGGAAATGCTGGATCATCTGCAACTAATACATATATAGTCTCTGTAGCAGCATCCAAATGGCATATAGAACAAATTGGAGCTTCAGCGATATGTTGTTGCCAAATACCTTTATTCGCTCTAACCTCTATGTCTGAAAAACTACATTTGTATTGAATGTCGGAAGAATTATCACCATGTTTTTCATTAAAGTTTAGTTTATAAACCTCTTCAATATTCATATCGGCAAAATATAAATTAGGATGACCGTATAAATTTCTATTAATCCAATCACGTTTGGTCTCATAATCTAATTTAGCATTTTTATATTCATCTAATAATCCGACATGTTTAGCCATCTCATTATGACGATTATTATACTCACAAGTTACAGGTGTTAGATTCTCCAATGGGCATGATAAACGGTGATATTTCATATCCGTTTTGGCAACATAGAACGTATATTCAGGATTTTCCTTAATCCTAATTTTTCTACCACCATTTGTATCAGCTACAACATACATTATAGCATCAGGTCTAACTAAATTTAAACGTCCACTTGTAGGGTGTTTTTCATATCTTGCATTTAAATATAAAGTTTTTGATATAGATTCTGACATTATTGACCAACCTTTTGTTCAGAAGAATCAACGTATTTATAAAAATTGTTAATCACAATATCTCCAATCCGTTGTTTACTATAAACTACATTAGTAACTTCATTTATATTCCCATGATTTCCACTAACATATATAATCCTTCTACCAATAGAATATTCTAACATATCCATTTTTATAGGGAATATTGAATAAAATAATCTTAATACACTACCATTAGTAGAAGTTATATTGACTGTAGTTTCATCTAATAATGTTGCATATACTTGCTCAAGATAATCTTTATCTGTTACAATATATGAATTTTTACATTTCACTATATGTTTTATATCAACAGATTTAATTGTTAACATATCCACATAATGATCAACTTCATCATTCATAGATATATGTGGTATATCTATATGACATCCATCTTCTTTATAAACTATAGATAGATTTTTCAATGTATCTATATGTTTTTTAACCGATGCTACATTTATCATCATAGATTTTGTTATAGTGTATTTATTCTTAAAAGTGTTAAATATATCTATATCTGTCGGAAAATCTGTAGCAACTATGAATAATTTAGATGGATAAAACTCACTACCCCAAGGATTAACATCTTGAAATAAAAATAATACCGGATGTATGTTTTTATTTTCATCTATAAAGTGATATAATCTAACAACATCATCTTTTTCTTTACTAGAACCAAATTTAGATACAGTTGTTAACATCTTTTTTAATATAGATTTGTATCTAACGACTCCTTTTTTATCAATATCTTCAACTAATTCATTCATTTAAATTCCTTTATCAGTGTTGTAGAGATCATTAAAGTGTTTTCCAATGAATAACATTTCAATGAGTATAAATTTAATTATGGAGGATATATGGCTGCCCTTTACAGACTGAGTATTGATAAAAAATATGTATTAAACACTATTGGCGGATCAGTAGTTAATACTAATATAATCGTTAGTGGAATTGTTTCTTATAATGAGACAATAAGGACTAATGCGGATTCTGTACTAACTAGAGCTCTTAACGAAAAAACCACCCCAATGGGTTTAGAAACTGAGTATTATAAATGTCATGTAATACCTCCAACGGGTATTAATTTTGTAGATTATACTAAAATTCTTTATATTTGGCCTGAGATTATTGATTCAAATAAAACTAATATACTTGAAGTTAAAACTACATGGAATGTTGAAATGATTTGCACATCTGATGAATCTGCAGGTAAGGTGTTTCCTGTAAAATTTATAATTGATGATGTATGCGCTTATATATATTCCAAATATAATAAAACTACTATATCATTCACTCCAACAAACTCTAATGGGTATGATACAGTTGATGTTTTAAAAGAGAAACTTCAATCGTGCGAAAATGTGTTAAGAGGGTTGCAATCTTTTAGTATGATAATTCCAACACTTGAAAAACTAAGTTCAGATGATCTTACTGCTAAAATAAAAAGTATTACAGATAGTATAGCTGTAATTAATACTCAATTAACGACCATATCCGTTGGTTTATCAGCTTAAAAAAAGGTGGGAGAAATCCCACCTTATTAATTATTGTTTTGAAAAAACCATTGCATCTTCTATGAGGTTTAATATAAATAGGTTTGTAAAATTCTCAACATTTAATCCTTCGGGAGTTATCTCGAATTTACTCATAAATATATTGAAATTATTTATAATGTTAACGTTTAAAGATCTGACAAAGGTGCTATAAGTTACGCTATCCATTATTGGGCCATTCTCATACAAATCATGTATGTTTTAATTTAAGGATAGTGGGGATATTACTCCCCACTATATTTATTTCGTAAGAGAAATTTGTTTTGATACACTTGAACATTCATAGTCGTGTGTAGAATACACGAATGATGTTATAGTTTTATCAACCTTGAAAGATCCAACAGGAGTTAACCCACTAATCTTTGTAGATTCGATAAATGATGGCGGCATATATACGGAACCGAATTGAGCATTAGCCCACAATCTGTTACCATTATATATTGTACTGTCAACAATTATCGGTTTAATATATTTTAATATATTATTACTGAGATCGACATTATCAAAGTAATTATCAGAACTACCAAAACCAATATTTTCATTATTGATGATGATAGGTGCATTACCAAGATAATTCACAAATTTATCATAATCCTCTCTAAAAGGATCTGTTGCACTCAATGCTCCTGAAGTTAGGTTAATCGTTTTAATAAACCCAACAGTCTCTTCTGTAATTAACTCATCTGCCAATGGCGTATAACCGCCAATGTCAACAGGATCAAGTGGACAAATACTCGATTTACTCATACAACTCCTTTAAAATTATGTGAACTTTATATCATCATGGATCAGGTTTATATATGTATTCTAAAATACTATTTGAAAAATTTATTACGAAACTTATCAAATAAACTTTCTTTCTTTTTTATAAAGAATAAGCCTTCAGAGCTAGTTGAAGCATATCTGAATATGACATTAGAAACTTTATCAGAAAACATTGGATCTATATCCATTAATTTCATTTTAGATAAATATCTAACAACACATTCATCTTCTATACTTATAACCCTCCTATCTTTATATTTTTCTAAAATATCACGTTCATTTTTTGTCATGAGTTATCTTCACCATTCAATAATTTATGAATATGATTTCTATCTATTTTAATGCCATGTTTCTCAACTATAAATTCTATAGTTGCATCTATCATGTCCATATCTTCATATTTATTATGAACCATCTCTGAACCAGTTAATGTTGATGGGGTTTCTTTTAAATTGTTTTTCTTTTCAAATTTCTTATAAACTGTAGAATTATAATTATTTTTACAAAACCCCATTATATCACTTTTACGTTCATCTGAAATATCTCTATCTAATACAATTCTAAGTTTAAATGATGAAGAATACTCTTCATTTAACCTATCCATCAACAAATCTCTACTTATAGGTAATCTACTCTCTAAGATACTTTTAAATACTTTAGCACCTTCATTTACTATAAATTCTTTAGATATAACCGATCGTTTCTCCGAATCATAGACATAATCGATAAAGCCTTTAGGTTCTTCTTCGCCATGATTATATCTGCCAAAACTTCCATTATAATCTAATTTATCTAATGTACTATGTGTATGGACGTGTCCAAAATTAACAAAACCTTTTACAATATTTTTAAAATGTTTAACATAATCCCACATAGGAGATGTTAATTTTCTAAAAATATTCTTCTTTTTATTATAGAATGCTATATGATTAAACATACCATGTCCAAAAACACAATCGTATGAATTTTTATCATCTAAAAATTCTTTATAATATTCGTCAGGATCATGCATATATTCTTCAGGTATAAATAACATTTTTAAACCTAATATAGTATCTGATGTGCATTTAGAATAAATTCTAAATTTATCACAAATCCTATGTGAGAATATATTTATTTGATTATCATCATGAGATAATGTGCCTGTAACTATAACAATAATTGTATCTAATTTAACTAATTCATCAATAAACATGTGGAATACTGAAGCTGTTGTTGAGTTTAAACTAACCCTTTCATCGGTTATGTCACCAACAACCACAATAATATCGGGTTTATTTTCAGAGCAATACTTAAAAAAATAATCTTTTAAATTATCCCACATATATTCTGGATCTAGTATTCCTAAATGGATATCAGATATTGTAACGATATTTAATAATGACATAATTAAAAACCTCCACTCAATTGTTTAATTTAATATATTATTATACTATGGGAATTAACCCATAGTATAATAAATAAGTTAAATATCTTCATCTTCATCCACAATAACAGTGCTAGTAGTTGGTATTCTTGAGTGTGTAATGTGATCATTATCTTTCTTTCTAACTCTTTTTCTTTTAGTTTTCACCTCAATTTTATCAGAGTCAGTTCCAAATATTGATTTCACTTTATCAATAAACCATTCACTTAAGTATGCTCCTGCCAATTTCGGATCGAGTAATGTTTTAATGAATCCAATAGTTAGTGTACCGGTTATTATGCCGATAACGAACTTAATCCAAAAATTTGTCAGTTTTAAATATGTAGTTATAGCCATACACGATGTTATACCAAAAACTACACTTATTAACAATGCTGAAATAAAATAAATAAAATAGTGATTAGATTTATTCTTTTTCATCATTTTAATTGCATAATTTGATAAGCTTCTATTATCAAGATTACTTATCGTTATCCCAAAGATTACGCCAAAACCGACAAGTATTACATCTGATGTTGTAGCGATATTAACTTGGTTTAGAAATAGTTGAATTATCGGTAACATCCTATCCTCCCCAATATATCGTTATCAGTTTAGCTTAATCATTCTTGAGTATCATCTTTTCTTTTTGTATAATTATTCCTGTTTAAGTGTAGTAATTCTTTATATAATAACATAGTTATCATTATTATAATAGCTATTAAAAGATTGCATACCATTAAAACTATATTGAATTTATCATTGGTAGAATAAATATCACTTAATTTTTTACTATTTTCTGATGAAATTGATAATTTCTTAGAAACCTCGGTGTTATTTATAGTTTCGTCAATATTTATTTTCGATAATACTATAATTTGTCTAACTGTAGGGTTCGACAATCCTGATGGAAGTTTAATATTATCACCAAATATACCACGTTTCCAATTTATATAATATGCACAAATCATATAACCGTTAAATGCAGGCTCATATTCACCAGAAAACGTATCAGGTTTAAAAGTATCAGGATTAAAATTTATTAAATATCCATCACTATTATAAACACAACCTTTAAATATATTAAATGTTGGTGTAGTATTACTTAGAATAGATTTAGATACATCCGTTAATTCTTTATGGATTTTATAATCATAAAGTTTAACCTCAACACCATGAGTAATATCATCCATAGTATATAGACTATCACCGTAACGATATACTACAACTTTATCATCATAATATTTAGTATAATCTCTTATAATATTTAATATTAATGAAGGTTTACCTTCTTTAGCATCATCAAAACTCTTACATAATTTAGTAGTATCTTTTCCGAATACACTTTCAATATCGTCAACTATTTGCTGTGATATGATTGTGTTTTCTTCACACTCTTCATTATATTTATACCATAAAACTGAAGATATAAAATCCCATGTTGAAGATTTTATCATTTCAGAATTAATGCGTGTTTTATTAACACCATCAGTATAAATCTTATTCTTTATATACAATCCAGACACAATGAGATATACTAACACCAAAATTCCAATAAACGCTACAACGGTTTCACCGTTTATGAGTTTGTTTTTTTGCATTTTATGTTCCCACTTTCAATCCTTTTTGTAAAGGGTTAATGATTAATAATCGCCATTATTATGTGATGTGGAACAATCCACTTTTTATTCTAATTTAATACTAATAATATCTAATGATACTACCCATATTAAAAAACTAATATAAGCTTACGCCAAGCTTTTGTATTTCTCAAAATTAATATAAGGATTCTTAAAATAATAGTAATCTTTTATATTATATGGGTTCAAAATAGTATATCGAACACATTATTATGTTTTAATTATAAGTTAACATTTTAATGAGTACATTATATATAATAATGACAGAAAGTGGAACTATTATGCCAGCAAAGACATCTAGGAATATCATTGAACGTAAAAATATGAAAAATACAAGTTTTTTATATGATGGAATTGTTAAAAATCATAAAAAAGAAATTGATAGTAGTATAGACACTTCTATGAGGGTTATATCTAAACATATAAATGATTTAGGTATGATGTTAGCGACTCCTGGTCCTGAGAAACGTATATCGTTTAGTAAAATAAATGAAGATAATTTTATAGAATCTGTAGGTATTGATATCTCTAATATAACTAATTCTATAAATGAATGTCCATTGATTAAGAAACATTTCTTAACTTATACTAATCCTTTCTATATACTTATTTCAAATTTAATAAGTTATCATTATAAGAATAAAACTACACATAATAAAATTGAAATTGGTAAAGTTTTTAATCTATATTTAACACTTAGAATATATAAAGCGGCATTTGGCACATTCTTTCCTAACTATCTACCCAATCCAGAAGCAATGGCTGCCACTATAGAAAATCTTGGTAGTAATAGATTTAATATTAAGAAATATAAGACTATTTTTGCTACATTGGTTTATATATCGGAATCACATTATGAAAACTTCCATGATATATTGGAGACTCCAATTGATGATAATATTTTATATTATATATCTAATCTATATGGACGTATTAAACTTATGATGAGATTGATTAGTAATAAATATTATGAAAATCATGCTAACGGCGTTAGGCAAGGTACTGATAATCTTCAAGAAGAAGGTTCTGATGGGGATATGTATCTTAAAGAAATCGATAATGTTTCTACATTAGTTGCTATTAATAGTAGAAAAATATATCTATATTTTGTAAGTGATAGTGTTGCAAATCCTAAAATATTACGTAGTGTATGTGAGATTACCGGCGTATCATTTAGTAAAATGTGTATAACTGTTAATAAAATGCTTGAATCTAGAGAACCGATGATTGAATCATTATTGGTTAAAATATTATCTCATTTCTATAGTTCTGGTGGAACTGTTATAAAATCGGCTAAGTTTGTTAATCATTCTATTGAAATTTATAAAGTTTCAAACTCAGCAGATCAGACTATTATAGAAATTAAACGATTATTGGACTCTATAATGAATAAATATAGTGAATCTTATAAAATGACTAGCCATGTCGGTTTGTTGAGTAATATGAGAAAAACTATATATCTGTATATAATTTTATACGCTTGCGATGTCATGTAAACTATTTTAATTTTTGGAGTGGTTATGTTTTCTTTAGAAGAAGAAATGGAAACGATTCTTGATACTACTACTGACGATGTAGTTGGAGAATTTAGTATCGATCAAGACGGTATTGAAGATGATGGTGAAACTGCAATGGAATGTTATGGTAATTATATTAGATATAGTTGCGCTGTTGAAACCGGTATTGCATTACTCGACCGTTTCAGTACTGAATCTGAGGAAGTTAAAAAAGACGGATTCTTTGTTAAAGTCTGGAGAATGATTAAGAAAATTTTCATGGCGGTCGTTAACGGTGTTAAAAACTTCTTCAAAATGGTTTGGAATTTTATTACAGGATTGTTTAAGAAAAAAACTGAAAAAGTTAAAGGTGATAAGGTTGTAATTGAAGAAGTTAAGAAAAAATGGCATGAAAAGTTGTTGAATAAAATAGGTCATAAAAAATCACATGAATCCGATGATCATGGCGGTGTATATTTAATTGATAGTGCTATTATTGATGACGGTTTATCTGAATTATCGGAAGATATTAAAGAATTAAACAAAATAGCTCATTCAATAAATCTTTTGTTTAATGGGGCGAGTAGTGATCCTAAAGCAGATTACAATAATTGTGTTGAATTATACCAAAAAGTGTCCGATAATAATTATATTAAATTGATGAATACTGCAACGATGTCTGAAAGAGATGCGGAGCACTATCTCGATTACGTAATGTTTTCTAGCAGTTTAAATCAACACTATAGCGATAGAATAAAAGGTATACTTAATGACATTAATTCCGTTGCTAAGAGTTTTGATAGATTCACGAGTATTACTGAGAATGATGATTCCAAATACAAGAAAGCAATTGATGTTACCATGCGAAATCAACGACAAGTTCACAGTGAAAGTGAAGCGGTTAAACTTATCACATTATTAAGTAAACGAATATCTTCCACTATTTTTAAAATCACAAATGTGACAAACATTTATGTTAAAGCTATCGCTAGGGCTATTGAAGTAAGAGCTAAAATTCAGGCTGAAATTGATGCTAAAGCTGCCGCTGAAGAAGGTTCTAAAAGACGTGAGAATGCTACTAAAATTAATTCCAAATTAAATGGATTTATTTAATTAAAAAAAAGAATAGGGGATAATTCCCCTATTCTTAATTATTATACTTTTGGAACTAGTGAATCAAGATGAACTCTTGCTCCACTGATAAGAATTCCAACCGCAATCGTACCAGCAACCAAAAGTGCCGCCATGAGTTGTTCATTTGTAAGCATTTTACAAAGAGCTGTTTTGAACATTGATTGACCCCTTTTTTAAAGATTAACATTATTGTTAGAGAGAATATTTTTACTATTTGTGTTCGTGTTGATTGTCGAACGTAGAGCGGCAAGAAGTACTACTAATACAACCACAACACCTCCACCAATCACACCACCAACAACAGTTTTTGTGTTTGTTTCACTTTTCAAAACCTCACCAAGGATTTTTACCGGTATTATATCGGAAATACTGAAAGGTTTAGGTTTTGTGAAAAATGGTTTAGAATTCGTTTGTGTTTTTTCCGAAGACATGAGGCAACTCCTTTGAAAAAATAGTATTGAATCAATAACATTCGTTACTGATTCAATATTAAATATATAGTTTATTTTTTGATTGAATTATAATAAGTGGGATAATCCCACTTATTATAAAGATTGGTTAACTAAAATATCTACAGATAATGAGGCCCTTGTAAGGGCAGTATAGAGCCATTTGCTATATTCAGGTCTCCATTTAGGCATTTCATCAATTACAAGTACATTACCCCATTCACTGCCCTGACTAGCTGATACTGTAGCAGCATAAGCGAAATCAGCATATATACTATCCCTTTCCTCAGACTTATCAGTTTCCATTAAAGTCTTTATATCGGGAGTGGTTTCGTAATATGAATCAAAAGGAGTTCTACTACATAAAACTTCAAAAAAAATACTAGGATCATCTATAAATGATGGTCTAGCTTTCACTAGTATTTGATATTCATTTATTATTTCAGAATCTTCTAAAACTATACATTCTAATCCATTAACTATACATAATTCAATATCAATATAGACTACGAATTTGTCATATCTATTGGCTAAGAAAGCTATTTTCTCACCAGTAACAGGATATCTACTTGTTATATTTAATTCTGATCGTATTAATGAATTTACACTACGTCTAGTTTTATTAGTCCATGATAATATCTTATCGTAAGTTGATAAAACTTTTAATTGTTTTAAAGTGCATACAACTCTAGAATCCCCATAATTACCCAACCTTAAAGGTTTTTTAGATCTAGCTAACATAGCTAAATCTAAAATCCCACTAGCATCAGAAGATCGCATAACTTGTGTAAGAAATACGTCTAACTTATCCTCATTTTCCACGTAAGTATTAGGGAAATATAAAGGCGGTAATTGTCCTGGATCTGACAAGGTTAATATTGGTACTCCAAATGATAAAATGTCATTAGTCATATAATCAGGCACCATAGAGAATTCATCTATAACTATAATTTTTATATTATTAGGTATAGTTTGTTTTCTCTTAAATGATACTGATTGTTTATATGGTTTTGCGTTATAGAAGGCTTTATGGATTGTCATAGCCATTAAACCTTTTAATCGAAGTACCGCAGAAGCCTTACCAGAGAATGTTACGTATAGTACTGAGTGGTGGGTTAATCCCATAGCTCCAATAATACTTTTCAGACATGTTGATTTTCCAGTTCCAGCTAATCCGCATAGTGTAAATAGTTGTTTTTTATAACTATCACAAAAATACCAATTTAATGCTTTAAATAATGCATCTTCTTGCTGTTGATTGAGTTTCATTAGAGCTTCCTCCTTTCCTATAGATGTTTTTTATTTACTACGCGATTATTCAATCTAGACACTTTATAATCAATACATATCTCTAGAATTCCTGTATTGAAATTATCTACATAAACTAACAACATTTTTATGTTTTCAAAGAATATAGTGAATAATAATTCAATATCATTTATATATCTGAAATCAATTACACGATCATATTCACCAATACTAATATCTCTAAGATAATCATTTAATATTTTCATTATTTTAGTAAATGTTTCATTTACACTAATGAAAATGTCTCCATATACTGGAGCGAATGTTAGTTCATCTTTAAAAATATTAGAGTGTTGTGGTATAGACTCTACATATAATTTCAATGCATATATACAAAATTGCTCATAACAGATTATAGAATCTGCAAGTTCTTGATATATTGTATCTTTTTTAGAATCATTTATGAAACTTTTAGACACTTCAGTCATTAATTCATACATTTCAGTTATGAATATTTTCAATTGATATTCGTCACCATTAATGTCTATTAATTTTTCATATAATGATACACGGTCTTTAATATTCATGAAGTTCCCTTTTATATTTAAATTATAATAAAAAAGGGGATTTCTCCCCAATTTTAGATAAACGTATCTACGTTCAACTTATCAAGTTTATTCAACTTAGCGGTTTTAATCATCTTAGGTAATATTGCACTTATTTCACCATGGAGGCGAGATATAAGTGGTCGAGTTCCCTGAGATGCCACAACGCCTCTATCATAAATATACTTAACAAATTTATCAGTGTTTAAAATCACAAATACACCAGTAGTCTTGAAAGTATCAACTTCAACTAATTTCAAGTTTTCAACAATAATTCTTTCAAAAGCTTTTCTATCCAATGATGGATAAATTATATGATTTCCACCAAATCTAGAAACTTCCTCAGGCGCAAACTTGTTTAGAAGTTCGACCTTAAGTTGCTCATGTGTGATATTTGATGTTATTTTAAATAATTCATCAGCATCTATGGCAGCATCACTATTTGCTGTATATAGACCATCAAGATTACCAGCAATAAATACCAAAAGTTTTGATAATACCATAGGATCTTTTGATGTTACATCGTTGAAGCTATCAAGTAGTTTCTTTTTCGCATTTTTTACAATAGCGATTAAAGGGACGAGAAATATAAAACCGGGAATGTCCCAAATATCCTTAACAGTCTTACTACCATTTTCAATTTCTCTACGGATATCTATATCAACACATATACCATAGTTAAATTTTATACCCTGAGCAAAATTCTGATAATCGAATAATGGTTTAAAGTCATCTATCATTATATTTGGTAATAACAATTTAACTTCATTAACAATACTCATACCAGTAGCGGATAAAGGTATTGTGTATGGATTTGATGAATTTTGATACATTTCATACCCATTATATCCGGCATCATCTTTATCTGCGGGATTTTCTTTAATATATCTTTTACGTTCTTGCTCAATTTCATAATTATTAATAATATTTTCCAGTTTTTCAATAACTGAATCATATCTACTTATAATCATATTACCCGAACCCAGTCTTCCATCAGATAAAAGATTCCAAATATCATCATAACTACCACCATAATTAGTACTTGAATGAATTTTTGGAAGTTCATCAACTAATAGGACCATCTTATCATCATTACTATCCATAAGGTTAGATAACTGACCAGATATTGTACGATCACTATTCCTTGAATAATAGTAGCTCATACTACGTGTGCCACGAATTGATGTATCACTTTCATGACTTTTTCTTGATACATCAACTTCACAATACTTCTCAAAATATCCGAGCTCTTTAACGAGATCTCGAACAAGAGATGATTTACCTATAGATGTCATACCCCACAAACAGATAACTGTAGGTTTATAAACGACATCATCGAAAATATACCAAACTTCAATCTGTTCGATAATTTTATCAATAACGATATCGATTCCAGAATACTTGGCTTTGAGATTCATCCCAACCTCTTGTAGCCGCTTTTGTTTTTTCTCGATTTCACAAATCATCACACACCTCCGACAGTGTTAAAGAGTTTATAGTAACCTATTTAAATTAGCTTTACCTATAGTTATATTTTCTGATGGATCACCGAAGTCTTTACCTGATAAGTTAACTATTCCATTAACTTTAAAATCTTGACCGAAATCGTGCATCATTTTAATAGTTTTTGAGAAATCAAAACTACTTATTTTATTCACAAGTTCCTCATTATCGTGATATATATTGATAGTTCCACCAAAATACCCTGATAATGATAATAGACTTTTTACAGCACGCCTAACCCCACTAACAGATGATGCGGCACCATAAATGTTATTATTATCACAAAATTCACTATTATTTAAATGAATTGATATAATATCGATAGCACCTTCAGCTACATTTATTATAGGATTCTCTGCTAGAGGATCTATAGTAATTGCTGGTATATACATGAATGAACGTTTTAATTCTTTATTAAATGTAAACGTTACATATCTTGGAAGTTTTGCATTGTTTGATACTTTTCTAAATGATGCAATATTACCATAGAAACTTAGAAATCCTATATAATCTGTATCTAATACTGATATTTGGGATTTCTCTCTGTCTGTAAAACTATCGAATGGTATATTATTACTTTCAATAAAACTATAAATACTAGTTATAATTCTATACATTGTAATATCTTCGATATTATTTAAATCATGAAGTAATCTATTACTTATGACCGATAGTTTATGTTTCTCATATTCTTTAGTAGGAGTATTTACAGTATAGTTTAGTTTTTGATTACGCTCATCAACATTTACTATATGAGTATGTTTAATCTTATGATTAAGAGTTACATATTCACGTATCTCATTATCATTAACACCTAGACTTTCAAGTATTTTTAAAGTTAGATTATATCCTTGAATAGGACATTTTTTACAATCCCAAGCATTATTAGTTTTCAGTTTATTTATATAAAGATGACCGTGTTTATTTGGATCCCTAGTGGATTCACAATTAGGACATCTAACCATAAAGTGTGTACTGTTTTCTTCAAATCCCGGAAGTGGTGTAAGTACTGATCGTAGTTTAATTATAAATTGATCAAAATCCATATTGATTCTCCTTTCTATTAAATTATATATAGTTTAACATGTCATTTGAAATATACTACATTAATAAGTTTAAAGCAAAATTTATTAATATCACATATGTTATTAAACATCTTAATAAATAGGAGTTTTAATATGAAAATAACCGATTATAAGAATTTAACAGTAGAACGCTCATCAGAATTTTTATATTCTGATATGTGTGGTACTGTTATAAAAGGTCCGGATGCTATAGGGTTGAATGTGTATGGTGTTTATATACCAAGGTTAATGGCTGGTATAATCATAAAAGATGGTCCATATGAAAAAACACTTAAATTATCAGCAGATAAATGTTTAAATAGTGTAAATAATGTATTCGGTGAATCTGAAGTAATTTACTCTAATTATATACTATTAACTTTAGATATACCTTATAATTTCTCTATGCCTAAGCTCATTGACGGTGAAACTGTCACAGTGGGTGTAGTTGATCAAGATATTAAGAGTATGTATATAAAACCATTTACCAGAGATCAGATTTTAAATAGACCTACAGATGTTATGGAAATGTATGTTCCAGCATCAGGTAAATATGAAGGTTTAGATATAAATGATTCAAATTCATATTTTCTTAGATTAGATTCTAAAAGTAAAAAAATTAGATTACATATGTCTAAAAAGAATGGTGAAAAAACTTCTTATGATTTGATATTTGATGGTGATGGTGGTTTTATTAGTATTGGTGATAGTGAACGTAGTTTTATTATTAATACTGATAATGATGAACTTATGATGAAAAATAAAGCTGGAAGTTCAATTTCTTTACGTGGCGATGCTATAGACTTTGAAGCTAAGAAAATATATATTAATGGTGCCGATGCTGTAGAAATGACATCCCCTAAATTAACTGCTGAATTAGATAACGTTAGCCTTAAATCTAAAATATTTGAGGGTGAAATTACTAGTATGACCCTAAAAGGCGATAAACTCAGTGATAGTTTTAGTATTGCTGAATATAAAAATGATAAACGTAATATAACATCAACAACTACAACTATTGATGGATTATTAGAAGTTAGTGATTTTATTAACGCAAATGGTGGAATTGGATTTGGTGCTCCACCCGGAATGGCACCATTACCAGTGCAGCCTCAGATAAGTGGTTCAGGTGAGGCTCAGTTCTTCGGTGCAGCATCTTTAGCATTAGCTAAAGCTCAACCAGTAATGACATTATTACAAATAATAGCGGCTCAAGCCGACGCGGCTGGCGTAAATGGGAAAGTGCCAATTCCGCCAGTTGCATCCGCTGCAGTTGCAGCTATGTCATCACTCATAACTTCATCAAGTGCGAAAGGATAAAAAGAGGATAAATCCTCTTTTAAATATATTTAAATTTATATAAACTTCTAGATACCCCACCCTTTTTAGCGGCCGATGAAATTGAGCCAGTTCCTATACCTAGAACTTTTCCTGCTTCTGTACAACTTTTAAATCGTTTTAAAAATGTCCCATCTAAGTAGTAAACATTTACAGGTTTGTATTGTGTTATTGAACGCTTTAAAATACCACTACCATATAAGATATTTTCATATGGGGTTACCCATTCAAGATTACACGACCTATTATCATTTTTTATTTCATTAATATGATTGACTTGTAATTTTTGAAAATCCACATTTTTTAAACGGTTCGGACGTTTACAAAACATTAATCCCACTAATCTACTTATGATAAAATAGCTAGGTTTACCATTTAATGATAAAATTATTCTCGGATACCCATCTTTATCAAGGCGTTGTTTCATTTCGTATACAATTGGTAAATTTTTCACATTTATAATTCTACCATAATTACTAATCATATAATCAGTTTCAAAATTTATTAATGGTGAAAATATTTCATCATCAGCTATTTTATTTATAAATATACGTTTAATTGTATCATCTTCTTCAATGAAACTGCCAATTAGTTTATTTTTTGAAAAACTATTACCGTAAATTCTTGGAACATATATTCCATCATAATTTTTTACACATAAATAATTTCCAGAAATTGTAACATAATCCTCATAAAATCTCCAATAAGAATTTTTTGGAGTTGATTTATTTTTTGGAATTCTTCTATAATTACAATTGATACTTATACGTGACTGATCTCCGCCACTAACTCTAGACGCTTCACATATACTACTATAATCTCCAATAATTTGTAATGTGAATGGGTTAATTTGTAATACTCTACGTTCCATAATATCCCTAAATTTAATGTTACATTTATACACCTTATTATTATACATATATATATATATTCTAATTCAGTTTTAATTATTGCGAAAGGGTAATCATGTTAAGATATAGTATAACTCCAACAAATTTTATAATAACTCATAGTACAATTGCTAAAAATACTTTACAATTTGAAAATATGTGTATTAAAGATAAACCTTATTATACTAATGAAACTAGTAGATTTGGTTTATTTACATGGGATAATCCTTTATTAAATACATATCTTCCGAGTATAATAGATAATGCTAAAATGTTAGCATTTCCAAACCCTACGACAGCTTCTAAATATTACCAAAATCCTCAAAAAGTATCAATAGATATTTCAGGACTTAGTGATTATTGGTATATCATATTAGCTATGAATGGGTATACTTCTAGATATGAATTTAAAGATTTTACATCAGTATTAATTCCTGATATAAATTATATGAATAAATTAGTTACTAGTATAGAAAAAGAGTATGCTGGTGTAATTTAAATATTAATATAGAGTGGGAGATTATCCCACTCTATATATTTAACTAAATAATGCTCTGAAGTATGAAAACGTTATATCGATGATATTAGATTTATCAACTTTTTTAAAAATCATATTATCATATTTAGAGTGATTTATCTGAACTGTATCATCCATAACCAATCTTATATTATGCATATACGCTAAATAACCCATAGTTTGTTGAAGTTTATACATAACGCCAGACACATCCAATATATCATCTATAACTAATCCGATATTAAGACTAGCAACTGTAGGGTCTGTATATATGGTTTCACAATTCTTATAACTGCCATTAGTTTTCCAACCATATGGTACAGTCTCTATAAAACAATCATTATCACCTATATAATTAAATGATATAGAATTATCTAATAGCATTTTAACAGTATCGGTATTTCTTTTAAGGATATTTATTATTATGAAAGAGATTTCTCCATCAAATTTAAAATTACAAATACTTTTAAATTTATCTTTTTGTTCTTGAGTAACTGTTAACATAATATTTCTCCAAAATAAAAAAAATGTAATGGGTTTTACCCCATTACAATGTTTTATAGTATTAAATACTGGTCTTAGCTTTAATAACCAATTTAGTAATAACCTTTTGGATATAGGTATTATACAGATCTGGAATATTATAACTATTTTCACTATCTTTTTCAGAATATTTAAGTATAGCTATGAATACCAAATAATTCTTGATAGTTTTCATATCTTTACTATTAATAGCCTTACCTTCTGAGAATTTTGTAAATCTTGTTACAATATTTTCAAGTTCATCAAAGATGAATCTGTATGAGAATGTTGTAATTATAGAGGACATTACATCTTTCTGAGAATAATCACCAATAGCATTAATCTTTTTAAAGAAGAGTTCTTTACTTTTCATAACATCTTTATCTTCAAACATTACGAGAGAGAACCATTCTTTCATGGCAGTTTCTGTAATAATTGAATCAAAACGATATCTGATCAATGCTTCTGGAATAGGGAGTGTAGCATTCTTATTTCCTGAAGAAATCTTAAGTTGTTTAAGTTCTCTATCATACTTCTTACGAAGTTCTACAAATTTATAGATGGATTTCTTACCAACAAGCTTCGCAAGATTGACAGTATGAGATAGGAGTAAAGTTTTCTGACTTGTCTCAGAGAGCATTTCTGTACATGAATTATCGATTTCAATCTTATTGAATTCACCAATAAATTTAGAAATCATCTTAATCAATTCACGCTCTTCATATCCAGGATTTGAAATCTCACTACTTTCGGAACAATTAGAAACAAAGAATCTGAGTTTCTCATTAATCTTAAGTACAACATCATCAAACTCCATACCCTTAGGGATATTGAAAAGATCATAAACCTTATCAGGTTCATTATGATGAACGTATTTAGTAAGTGCTACAGCGTTCATGAAAGACTTAAATGAACCTTCAGTATATTCGATGTTATATTTAGCAGAATTTTCAGAAATATAATCATCGATAGAAGCTTTAACGATTTTATTGATACTAGCCATGATTTCATCTCTGTTTTCATGGATGAACTTCATATAATCATCATAAGCCTTCTGAAGGTCAATAAGGATATTTCTAGATGCGATATACATCCCATATGTAGCTTTAATATCCGTAATAACACTTTCACCAGATTCGATAATCTTAATAGCTTCATTATTTTCACGCATCATAGCTTGATGCATTGCGATGTCGTCAATATTGATGAGACCTTTAAGATGCTCTTTCAATATTTTCAATTCTCTATCTTTGAAAATAGGAATACCAAGACGACCATCATCTTCCAATCTAGCAAGCTTATATTCATTTACCTGAATAACACCATCTTCTTCAGACATTTCTCCTTCAACAACATCGGCGTAAGGGATATTTTCTTCCACTGGAACAGGTTCAACTTCTTCAGAAACGATTGTGGTTTCGATGATCTCTTCTTGCGTAGATTCAGTTGTCATAACACCCTCTATTTGTTGGATTTAATAATACACGATATATCACTCATTAAATTGTGTGATGGTGTATTATTTTTTAAAAAGTTTAAAAACTTCAATATCATTGCGCCAACCCATATCGTTTGGCCAATTTCGATAATATGTTACACGGACTTCTGGGTGTGGATCTAGTTTAGCATCTTTATCTCTTGGATTATTTTCGTAATACCAACATCTTCTTTGAAATTTCTTAGAGTATTTCGAATCGTTAATCTTTCTATTAAAATCATTCTCGAATTTATCGGCATTAAAATCCATGATATTATCCAGTGTGTAAGTGAGTCATTATTACATTAAAATGTTTTCCAAAAAAAGTGGGAATTACCCCACTTTAATTAAAATAGATCATTATATTTTAGTATAACAATACCCAACTTCTCAGCTTTCAATAGCTTACTTCCAGCATTTTCACCTACTAATAATATATTAGTTGATGATGTGACTGAATCGGCTATTCTATAACCTCTACACACTAAAGCGTGTTCAATGTCAGATCTCTTAACATCGAATGATCCAGTTATGCAAACTTTAGGTCCATCACTTATAATAACCTTAGGTGATTTAGAGTCCATGATCATCTTTAAATCTTTTAACCTTTTATAGTTTTTTGGAGTTAACCAATCTCTTATATGAATACATATTGCTGAATCTCTTACATCTTCTCTATTGATATCATTTTGTAATGTATCAATATCGTACAATTTAAGATTCTTCAACACAGATTCACCGACACCTCCAATTCCTATAGCTCGCATTATACTGATATCATCTACATTTATTTTAGTTTTCTCTATAGATGCTATTATTTTTGCTAACTTTAAACCACCTTCTTTAAAATTATCTAATGTATTTAGCTCACTTAATAAGTTAGGTTTGTATAGATCAATTATATCTGTAACAATTCCTGAATTATAAGCTGCTTCTATAAACTTTTCACCAACGTTTTTCATATCGAATCTATCAACCCAATACTGAATTATAGAAATATTCTTTCCAGAGCATTCATTATTGGTGCAATAGATATTTTCGATTCCACTTTTAGGAGTTACCACTATACGCACTTCACTACCACAACATGGACAGATCGTTTCAGACATAACTAAAGGTTTAGTCATATCTCCGTCTTCATCCATACTAATAACATTAGGTATAACATCATTTGCACGTTTCACATATACAGTATTCCCTACATAAAATCTACCAAATGATTTTAAGAATGTATAATTATTCAATGTCGCCTTTTGTATTTCAACATTGTCTATTTTAATTGGTTCATACAATACTACCGGGACAATTCTACCATTTTTAGATACACTAAATATCAAATCTATTATTTTAGAAGATCCATATTTAGATGGCGGTTTAATTGCGATATTATAATGATTGAAAGTTCTAATTTTATTCTTAGAATTTACTACAGACTGTAGCTTTTTATCATTTATAGTTACAACTATACCATCAGTTTCATAATCAAATAAATCTCTTACAGATTTAATATAATTATTGTAAAATTGTCTAATTTTCTCTGATGAATTTAAAATTACAGGATTATCTATTGTATTAAATCCTAATTCTTTTAAGAATTTAATTACATCAATCTCTTTTTCAAAATTAATTCCAACCACCTGATAAGCTATAAATGATAAATATTCTAGATTTTTACCACCTCTAACTATTCCTGCTGCAACATTTCTCAATGGCGCACCCTCAAATATTGTAGAATTATATTTTTTATTTATTATAAATTCACCACGAATTTCAATATCATCAGAGAAATTAATAGTTGTTGGGAATATGTCTTTAATATTTGAGTTCGCCCAAGGTATTACTTCTCCACATTCACCATTACCCCTAGTTACACCAAGTATGATATCCCTATTCGAATAATGTAATGCGCCAGCAATTCCATCATATTTTAATCCTAATAACATTTCTGTATCTGAATTAATTTTACAATGATTATACCATTTCTCAATAGTATCTTTAGGTTGAACTTTATCCATAGATAACATTGGAACTTTATGGTTAAACTTAATAGCTCCATCTGATAAAAATGGTGTTCCAACTTGATCAAAATAAGAATTATTAGGATCTATATCTCTAAGTCTTTGCTCAAGTTTATCAAATTCATTATTATCAACTATATCTTTATTATTATAGTGAGCTATTCTACAATTTATAAGGTGTTGAACTAATTGTGAAATCGTCATATTAATCTCCTGAAATGGTTGTTGGCCGGTCCTCTAAAATTTAATATATATGTAAATTATCGTTTGGTTAATAATTAATGAATTTTAAAACACTATAATAGTGTATTTAAATTATGGAGTTAATCATGGCTATTCTTACTGGGAAGAACTTTCGTGCTGATGTGGATGATCCTAAGAGAATCATAGACATACAACAGAGGATATTGGCTGAAGCTGTAAAAGATAAATTTGAAGTAAAATCTACAACTTTATCACGACTTCATGGTATAAAAACTGAAGTTATTTACTATGAACAGATTATAAGTAATCGTCAAGGTAATCTAGCTAATACAGCATCTTTAAACAAATTCGATCCAAATATAACAAGATTTAGAAGAATTACAGATTTTGTTATACTTACAGCAGATCTTGATGCAGATCTTGATAAGGATGTATTCACTGATGTTACATTTAAAGGTTTATGTAAAGTATTACCTAATACTATAATACCTAATATTGGCGATTATTTCATAATGAAAGTTTTCAATGCGCAACATATATTTAAAGTTGTAGAGTTGAATTCAACCCCTATTGAAAAAGATTCTGGATATGAGATCGGTTACACTCTTTATCAACAAGACGTTATACCGCAGAACGTTAGATTGAATGAATGTGTTAAAGAGGATTATACTTTTGATTATAATCATGTAGGTACAGATTTTAGAACTATATTAAGAAATGATGAGTATGAATTTATTCAAAATTCTAGAAATGTTATATTTGATGTAACTAAAGAATATTTGAATATATTCTATCATAAAACATTAAATACTATTATGTGTGCAACTGAAAATATGACTATTAATTTAAATAATACTATTAGAAATACTGTATTTGCTAAACATAGAAGTATGATCGGTGCTACCACTAGTGAATGTAGAACTATATATGATCAACATATTGTATCATTCATTAATAAAAATAACGTATTATCTTCTAGCGAATATGTTAGTTCTTTAACTAACCATATGAAATTTGATAAACATTGCTATCTAAGTAGCATATTCTCAGCAATCGAACATAGGGATATTAGTAAATTCACTAAACACTTCTCAAGTTTAGAATATGCTGAAACATGTTTATTCAATGCGACTTCACAAATATATGGTAGATTTATATTGAATTATGTAGATGATAATTTTCCTAAAAATGATTATAGTTTTGTTGATTTTTTCCCTAGTAATTTCACTACAAAATTAACAACTTATAATTCAGATTTAATGTATAATAGTATACCTGTTTATACTAATGTGAATGATGCATTTATAGATATTATATCGGTATATATAAATGAGAAAAAAGATGATAGACGGATTGCTATTATAGTTAAATTGTTAAACATTGTAATGAATAAACATATAAACTATATTTATGGGGATAATTTTGACGATTCTTATGTTTTATTCTACACATATCCTTTAGTTATATATGTTTTAAAATATATGGCTAGAGAGATTTCATTGGTTGAATATAAATAGGAGGTTTTATGAATATCTTTGAAGATATGCAAAAATGTGTTGAAGGTCTTGATACCGGAACACAACCTGGAGCTAATGAGGGTTGTGCACTTGCTGTAAATTCCGGAGTTAATACTATTCACAGTGATGTTTTGGGTGAAATGGAAAATGAATTGAATCCTGTAAGTGCTGAGGATTCTTTAATTGAATTGTCTGATTCTTATAGAAAAGAATTAGATGGTACTCTTGAAGAATTCAACTCTTTAACAGAAGAGTCTAGTACTGATACGTTTGAAGATGAAATAGATTTTTATAAAATGATTTGAAAGGTATTATCATGAACAAGAAGTATGTTAAGAATCCGACCACTATCACAAAAGCTCCAGAAGTTACTACTCCTGTAGTAGAAAATGAAGTTCCTGCGGTTGAAACACCTACTGAAACTGTAGAAGTTATAGTTCCTGTCGTTGAAGTAGAAATTCCAGAAGTTGTTAAAACTGAAGAGGTTGATCCTGTTCCAGTATTTAGTCAAGATGGTACTTCTGCAACATTTGTTGAAGAATTAACACATGATCAGACAAAAGCCACAATAGTTCAAGAACCTGTTGTAGTTGCAACAGTATCGGCTACAGTAGCTCAACCTATTAGCGGTTTTTCAGAATCTCACATCCTTGTTAATTTGTGGATTGGGACGATTCTTGACTTCTATGGTTATAAATCAGTTAAAGAAGTTGTTAAGTTCCATACTGAAACAAGTGGCTCTGCCGTTGATGTTACTAATTCTGTAATACTCATGTCACTTATTTCTGAACTTGCAGCTGTTGGCGCAACAAAAGAAAAAATCGAAAAAGTAAAAATCCGTGCTTAAGGGTGTTTAATGAATTCCTCTAAAAAAATAAGCGTTAATGTTAAAATACCTAAAGAATTTGAATTAACTGACAGATTCTATAATACAGATGATGTTATGATGGTTGATGTTGATTATATTGGTTTTATTAAAGAAATTGATGCTTGTGCCCCATTTAGAGGATATGCTAGTGTTAGACAGATCATTAATATGCTAAATAGAGATATTAATGTAAATATTGATGATATTAATATTGTTAAAATGCGTAACAGTATTGTATATTTCAATGAATACTTCTGTCCTAGTGAAGATAATATCCAAGGATTTAAACCTGCTTATGTGGCATTTGATAGAATTGAATCTAAATATTTAAGGGTTTGTAAAGAAGTTGAATTTAAATCAGCTATTAAAAACCCTTTTGTTAATGATGTGTTTAGGAATGTTCAATTTTATGAAAATGCTCATACTACAAGTGATGTAGATGATGCTTTATCCAGATATATGGCTGAACAGGCTAAGAATAGAAAATCTGCAAATAAAACATTAAATCTAAATAATCCTCCTGATCGTAGGAATATAGTAACTATGCATTCTGAAATATGTAGTCGAGTATTCGATCGCATAGATCTTAATGAATTTGAGAAGTGTTTTGAAGATTGTGAGTTTAATCAATAAAAAAGAATAGGGGATAATTCCCCTATTCTAATTATTTAACTATTTGGATTCCTAATACTTGATTCTCAACTATAGCAGCACACAAACTCCTATGTTGTATAATTTTAAGTGGTTCACTAACAAGTCCCAATTTAGTTAGTTCAAGATTCGCCAATTCTTCCTTTGTAACTCTCTCGTCGCTCATTAGTAATCCTCCAATTAGTTATAGTATAGGCGTTCCATAGTAGATAAAATTCTTTAGTTTTTCTATATCACCATTATAATCGTGCGGTAAGAAATACACCAATTCATATGATATAGTTTTCATCGATAATGATTTTACTGAAGGTTCTGTCACAATTTCTAATACAGTACATTGTGGTACCATATTATACATTTGTTTATACAAAGTGAATATTTTTTTACATTTATCACTTCGTGGTTCATGCGTATGTATACTAGTTATCAATCTAGTGTTGGTATCTATTGACACACTTTCCACATGAGCACCATTTGAATAATTCATAGGTGAAATCTCAATAAAGCTGCCGCATTTCCTAATCACAGAACCTCCAAAATATTAGTTAATTTCCAAAGAAGATGCATCAAATATGACATTCTTATTTGCAAGCATCTCAGTATTAAATTTAGCACCGGGCAACATAATCACGTCAGTTTCAACAGAATCAAATTCAGTATTATGAGATATTATCAAACACTGTCTTGAATTAATTTCAATCAGTCTATCCTTTATCATCTCAATATACATTATACGACGCTGATGATCTAAACAACCATCTAATTCATCTAATCTTAATATCGAATAACCATTTTCACCAACAGCTTCTTTCATCATCGCTAATGATAGAGCTAATGATAATAGGGCTATCTGACCTTCTGATAATTGAAATGCATCTGGTATAATATCTCCATCTTTTTCCATTATTATAGGAAACTCTCTAGAAGTTTTACCTATTTCAAATTTTAAAATCTTAAGACTATCACCATTTAATAATTTCAAATATTCATTAGTCTTTACATGAATCCTAGTTAGAAAGTTATTAATAAATAGAGATGGTATTCCAGTTTTAGGATTCCAAGCTTCTTCTAAAAATTCTAATTCCTTAGAATTTTGAAGTAACCTATCTCTCATATCTATTAAAGATTTTTTAGTTATCAATGAATTATTCACAGACTCTAATGCACTTATTGTATTATTATGATCTATATTACAATTATCTATATCAATATTTAATTTATTAATTGATTTTTGTATAAGTTCTCTATAATACCAATCTTTACATATTTTCTTCATTTTATTACTATAATCAATATGAGTTTTAACTTGAGAATTATATTCATTAATGTTATCATTTATATCTGATATTGAATCTTTTAATTCTATAAGAATTTTATATTTGTCAAGTATCATCTCACCTTCATTATGTAACATATTCCTTTCAGATATCATACTATCTATAGAATTAGTTATATTAGATATATCACTATTCATACTTCTAACAAATCTTAAAGAACTCTCTTTATCTTTTAAATTTTTCAATTCTGTGATATATAGATTACTTTGATCTCTTATTGATATAAATTCTCTAATAGTCTCAATTCCCCTAGATAATATATTCATATCTGAAAATATGGAAGATATAGATTTGGTGAATATGTTAGATAACTCTTTAGGTAGCATTGCTATATATTTATTATCCCTCATGATATAATGATTTATATCATTGATATAACTTATAACAAACACCATATTATTTGAGTCTGTATTAACGCAATCGATTTCACTCAATATATCATCTTTATTAGAATATAGTTTCTGTAAATCGTCAGTGAGTTTATCAACCTCATTATCAGGAGATAATAATCTTTTTATTTCTTTAATAACCCCACAATCATCAAAATCTACACAGAATGATGGAATCATATTTAATATAGATGAATCTAAAGGACTATTTTTTAATAAAGATATTCTTTCTAAAACTTTACTTATTTTAGATTCAATATTTCTACTTTTCTCTAATAACCCTTTAACAGTCCTATCAGCTATACTAGAATGATCGGATATATTATCGATTTTATCTAAACTTATAACATCTGTAATCATGACTTGTTTATCACGTATAAATGATACTAAGTTATTTATTATATTGAATTCATTAATTGTAAAAGAATCACTAAGTTCTGTTAAAAGAGTATAGTTATCTTTATATTTAATCATTATATTTTTTGATTCTAATAATGATTCTTCAAGTCTTTCAACTAATAATGATATCTCCGGTAGACTATCTCCTGTATCTTCCAACATTCCAAGATTATATTCAATTTCTTTTAAACGTAATCTTTTTTCATCTAATGATCTTGAAACATTATTTAATTGCGAATTAATTACAGCTACTCTAGATTCACACACATTGATGTCTGATAATAGCTTTTCTTTACCATCAACTCCACAATATTGTAAACTAGTTGAACTCATTTTAACCAGTTTATTATATGAATTGTCTAGAATATTTTTGTTTTTATTTATAGTTGATATTAGTTTTGATATAGAATCTTTAGATATATTGACTAAATTATCCCGAACCATAGATAAATTCATTCTAATATTCTTTAAATTCTCCATATTTTTAGATATAGTTTCCAATTTAACTGAGAGAATATTTCTATCTCTAGTTACATTTTCTATAGATATACCTCCAATGTCACCTTCTAACATTTTAATTTGTCTAGTTATAGTATTCATTCTCTTAAAAATTAACTTATAAGATTCTAAATATACACCTATATCAGGCAACCAAGTTGAAAGATAATTGTATCTATCTGCTGGGGACATTGCAACTATTGATGTTATTTGTGGTGATAGATATCCTATAGTTTTATAGTTCTTACTCATACCAAATACTTCTGATATTATATTTTCGTAAGATGTAACTAATCCTGAAGGATTCAATTCAACCATTTCACCAGTAAGTCTATCAACCTTAATCAGACTACAATTTGTAGATGGATCTCCATATACTATTCTACACTTATATAAATATTCACCATGTTCGCCATCTTCATTTGTTGTTAGAATATCTAATTCTTTTAAACCCTCTTTACCTTCGGCAACTATAGGTCTTTTTCTATTAGCTGTACTATCATTAACTCTTGGTGACCAAGCAGTACATAATAAAGATTTTCCTGAACCATTTGCTCCAATTATGGTTATAATATTATTTTTAGAACCATATCTATCTATAGTGAAATCATCTAAACCTATAGTAGTAAAGTGTGAAAAATTCTTTAATCTAATTCTTACAATCTCGTAATTAAACATAAAATCTCCAATTTAAAAGTCATTAATATGTCTAATTAAACATTAAAGTTAAAATCCCTCAATTAAGAGGGATTTATTTTAAAATTTAAATGTAGTATCTACTTTAAACGAATTTTTGAAATTACCAGTTAAATTTGCAAGAGTATCTTTAAGCTCTTTAGTCTCTAAAGAGCCCAATGAATAACCTCTAAGATAATTAGATGCTCCAATAGTATCTTTAGCTTTAGCGATAATGGGTTCTATCATACATTTATCAATACATAATGTTTCGGTGATATAATCCCTGAATACATCTTCTGGATCTTTAACTGATACTGATGGAAATCTTACACTATTATTCATATAGTACCCTAATGTTAAAAAAATGTGTGGGATTACTCCCACACAAATTATCAATTATGCTGCACGCTTCGATGCTGCAACTTCTGATGAGCTAGGCATTGCGGAGAAATCAACATTGCGGTTTGCAAGGTCGATAAACGCTGTAACCATGCCCATGTTTGCAACAACACGCTTAGGCTTGATATACTCAGCGCCAGTTGCAGAGTCGATACAAGTTTCAGCAGCAACTGAACGAAAGCCGTAAGATACAAACGGTGTTTGAATTTCGAATGCACAATTATCAAGACTTTCAGTGTTTATCTTGATGATGTCTTCGATCGTTGACTTATAGTTACTCAAAACATTACGGGCGTCAGTTTCCTCAATCCCATATTTGTCTTTCATGTGTGTCAACTGTTCGGCAAACGTGATGAGCAGAACTTCTGATTCTTCCTTCTTAGCCATTTTGGACTCCTTTAAAATAGTTAATATTGTAGAATTATTCTACGAGATCAAAACTTAATATATAAACATATATCGTGTTTGATTTATCGTATTTAAACATTGAATTGTTTGATGATGTTTGAAAAAATATAGAGTTTGGGTATTGGGGAATTAACCCCAATACCGTCTCTGAGGTGCGGATGTGTTAACTTTTTAATCGACCATTTGAGAAACGCTAAACATTTCAGCGTGCCTATCAGGATCTTTCCAATATGTTTTCTCAAACTCTTCAATTATATCATCACGTTTTGATTCATAATCTAAGAAAGATCCCACATAATCTTTCAATTCGATACCACCGAAAGATCCACCTTCAGTTAGTGTATAAAATTTGTAATATAGAGCTATTTTAACATCTGCCTCAAACAAACGTTTAAATATCTCAGCATAACCGTTTTTAACTTCTGATAACTTCCGTAATTTATACATACTCACGGTATAATCGATGTGTACCCTTGGTGGTGGACTAATTTCAATTATATTAGGACCTTCAAATGAAGGTGTATATCTAATTGCTGGAGCATTCATACTTCCCATAATTCTAGAAGCAAATGCGTCAACAGCACCGGGATTACTATAAGTCCCACCAGTATCAAAGTTTCTAAAATAATTAAATACTGCAACTCCAGTATATGGCCAATCGTCATCTAACATCGGTACAGCATATTTAGTAGAACTATTCATAAAACCAGTAGAATCCACAATTTCTATAGACATTCCTGTATTAATTACAATACCTTCAACTAATTTTGGGAAATACTGAGAATATAATGATAATGTTTCTGACATTAATATATCTATAAAGAAATCAGTATCTACAGCTTTGAATACAGGTGGAGGTAAACGTTTTTTCATTCTTTGAATGAGATCATTTGCACTTAACATGAAACTCTCCTTAATTATAGGATTTCACTAAGAATAGTTCTCGAAAGTGGGAGTTCATACCTCAAACCTTCGGCAGATTTAACACTCAATGTATTTTTACCACGAACAATCATTTCACAATCTTCAAATGAAATGCCAAATACATCACGTACAATAGCTGCACTCTCCTGAGAGCAAAGCATATTACGAAGTTCTGGAATTGGATCGTTATAAGTGACTTCAGCAAATGATTCCGCTGATCTAGTTACAATACTACCAGATTTATTAGTTCTAATATTGATTTTATCATTAGCTGTTAATTTAGCATATTTTGTAGGATTCATAATGCGAGAACCGATAAGTCCAGGCATCTGTACACAATCATATGCTACAATCTGCATAGGGTGTAATTTCTGAACATATTTCTTACCAGTACTGGTATTAACTTTTTCCAAGAAATTTGGAGTATATGCGCGAATTGACGATGCAAAATTAGAACCATGTTTTACAAACAACTTCTGATATTTTTCATCAACCCATTGAATAATCGCTTTAATATCATTACCATCAACCCACCAATTATCAACACGCCAAGCATATCTATCAGATTCAACTGACATCATTCGGCGTAATGTTAATGGCTCATCGGTAAGAGATACAGGATGTTCTCTTTCTCCAAAAAACAGCTTATTTGCAATTTTCTCTAAAACACGAGGATCATTCATTGATCCGACTATATCACGTAATCCATAATATGTATTATTTCTAGAAATAACATCACAATTAATTAATGTACATTCAAAAATAGAACCATCGTCGTTACAAAGTTTAGCATCTTTAATATGCTGAAAACTTTCCATAGTCATCATGATTGGTTTAGTGATATCTAGGACGTGTCTTTTTGCGGTGATAATAGATGACATGATATACTCCTTCATTTTAATAGTAACATACTCGTTATTAAAATGTTGTATATTATAATATTGAACATTTTAATAGCGCATTACGAATAACGTGAATTATGCATTTTTTAAATAAAATATTTGTTGTGAGGTAGTTATGTTTAGATCTCAATTGGATGATATGTCTTGTAGACTTGGATTTAGTAAGCCTGTTGATATTTTAACCGCAATACTATACCTCAGATATGGTAATGTTTTTGGGGAAAATGCACTTGACGCATTCTATAAAAATTTTAAAACTTATGATTCTTTAAATGAAGAGCATCTTGTTAAGGTTTCAAATTTTATAGCGAATAAAAATATAGAAAGTATGATAGATTATAAAAATGATCATGCTAATGTATTTTTCAATTACGGAAGACTTATACTTCTATCTCTAACACACAGTTTAAGTAGAACGTTAATTAAACAAGAAGCTACTACACCATTAAATATAGATTTTAATGCATTACTCGGTAGTTTAAATGGTGTATTATCCGTTTATGGCGATCTTGCTGGTAATCTTCTAAATAATGTTAATGGTGAGTTTGATAAAGATGGTATCTGCGATACAATATCGCCAGTACTTGTAGTTAAACCTTATTCTGACGCTGATTTTACAGCACTTAATCATTCTGAAATACTCCCAATTATAGCCACAGCGCTACAATATTCTATGATTGGTTTTATTTTCAATAATTTCTCAGATGATGTGTTGAAAAGTACTTTTAAGTTCAAAGAAGATGTCGGATATGAAACATTTGACGGTAAAGAACTTATACAGATCGTCATTAGTTCATTAAATAAAACTACTGCATCGGATTCTTTCTTTAAGTGTGCATCTATTTACAATACTATAGTATCTTATATTGAGAGAAGTATTGGTAAAACTTTTAATGATAGATTCTCTCTTGCATTTAAAGCTATCGGTAGTACATATAATCTAGCATTTGATCTTAGATTTGATATCACCGATGACAATCAGTATGATTTAATCATTGATAGTGAACTCAATATGTATGACACTTGTATAGTACTTATTAAAGAAGTTACTAGACCTAAAAGTGTAGTATATATTGGTGATCATACTTATGATCTTCGCGGTATGTATCTCAGACAAATATTTGATAATAATACTGAATATTCGTCGTGTTTGAATACTATAATTTCACATTTCGGATTCAATGAAGATTTTTCAAATTTAAGGAATTACACTTCTGTAATTGATGCTCATGCTTATGATAGAGCTATTAAATTTGCTATATCAGAATACCGTATAGTATCTACTACTGAAGACCAAACCGAATATATCAGATCATTTTATAGGTTGAAGTATCTTGAAAAATTGATTTCTGATGCATTTAAATGCTGGTCCACTAATTCTGCTCCACGTAAAATTGAAGGTGTTGATGATCTATATGTAGAAGAAACTCTACAAAGTGGTAGAACTATTAAAGTTATTAAAAATGTTAGTTCTGTCAAATATAGTATCGCCTATGCTAGAGTTATGACAATTATAACTCAATTGAATGCGAGATATTGCGAAGCTTATGAACTCTATTATGCTACGCAAGGTAGTTCTGATAAGACTGAACTAGTATCTAAATACAAACGCACCGATAGTGTAATACCTGTAATCGATATTAAATTCGATTCTATAACAGATTGTATTAGAGCATACACTTCAGGGAAATTACCTTATATAGCTACATTAGGTTCTGCTGGTGATAGAGTTATCAATAGATATCTTGAAGATAATTCTGATGAGATAGATATTGCAAAAATTCAAAAAATTGGTATATTCGATAAATCATATGAAGGTAAGCAATCAATATTCAAAACACCATTTGAGGTTATGGAATCTGATTCATTTGCATATACACTAATTGAAAATACTGGTTTCTCTGATAAGATTGCTCCAATTTTTAGAAATCTTTCAAATGCTGAAATAGTTTATATTTCAAGATAATGGAGAATTTATGCCAGCAGGAGCCGCAGTTAGTACAATGACTCATCCGGACACTATTAATAATGGTAGTGCTCCGGAACAAGTTGCAGTAGCAAAGAGTAATGATACAGAACGTCCTAGTTTAACCAAAAAAATAGATTGGTTATTAGCACTAACTGATGACAATACTGTTGTTACTGATTTAAAAGAACAAAATAGTGATAGTTTAGAAGCATTAGGTGATATTGTTACAGATGGTGATAAGTCTACTCCTATGGATGATGTAGATAAATCTGAAAAAGATTCTAAAGGTAAAGATAGTGTTGATTACTATGGTGCAGATGATAAGCAACAGGATGATCAAAATACCGATACTGAAGAAACTACACCTGAGGATGATGTTAATAATGATCTAGATCAGACCGATGGTAATGAGGATGAAAATATTGAAGAAGATCCTACTTCTGATGGAGATAATTCATTAGATCTAGATACTTCAGATAACTCTTCTGATGATACCTCGGATCAAGGTGTGAACTTGGATGTAGATAACTCAAAAGATCCACACCTTACTCAGAATCGCCGTATACTCATATCCAATAAACTGATGCGCCTTTATGATGATATTAAAAATAGTATAGACATTATTGTTAATGGTCCTTCGTTCGAAAATAAACCTGTCACGGTCGAACGTTTGGAATCATTAGCCGAAAATGTAACTAGTATTAATGATACTGTTAATAAAGTTTCTGACCATAAAGTTTTATTGATGAAATATGCTGTATGCGTGCGAACTTTTGTTAGTATCATTGGGAAATAATTTAGGAGGAATTTTTATGGCTAAGACCAGTAAACACATCGTTGCTCAGCCGATCAACGACCGTATTGACGATCTTGCCAGAACCTTCGAATCAGAATTTCGTATTGACCCGTTCAATTTCGAAAATCTTGGTCGTATTTTCGGTTCTGGTAATGATTCCACATGTGAAGCATATCTTGACACACTTCTTGCTGACGTTTCTGAAGAATCTCAGAAAGAGCATATCTCCCGTCAGATTAAGAAGTCTATGAGCGGATTCGGTAAGAGTCTTGCTGATCATCTTCATTCTCAAGAAGGTCTCGATCATACATCAGCACCAGCATCTAATGCCGGTCCTATGGACGTATTTGCACCAGCAACCATTCTTGGTTATAATGCTAAGTCTATTATGCTTGATGTTTTCAAGTCTCTTAATCATGACAAGCGTGAATGGGCAATCCAGTTCGAACTTACCTATGCTATTTCTTCTAATAGTACCAGCCTTGCTGATCGTAAGTTCCTTCCTCAGGCAATCCGTGATGGTTCGCTTGGTGGAATGCTTGACCCTCAGAAGGTTACCCTTATGACCGGTGCTGTTGCTCCTAACGGTTATGTCGTTGACATGAACGGTGGAGTTGGTACTGTTGTAAATATCGGTTTCGCTAAGGTTGGAACTAAGGGTAATGCCCTTACTGAATCTGGTCGCGATATTCGTGACTGGGCTCTTGCTGAAGACATCCGTATCGACAGCGTTCTTTTCGATAGTTCTGTTGCTGGTAACGTAACTGACCCAACTCTTTGGAAACATCAAGTTGTTGCAGTTCGTTCTGAAGTCAAGGGTTTTGGCGGAGCATCTGTTTCCGAACGTAACCTTACTGTTGACACTTTCCTCACCCTCGCTGACGGTTCTACTGTAGAAGAGTATTTCTACGTTACTGTTAACCGCGATACCGGTGAATATCGTGCATCTACTTCTTCTGGTGGTCGTATTAAGGGTTTCTCTTTCCAGATTGCTCTTCTCAATGCTACCAATCAGGCTGCTACTCTCCGTCATGGTCGTGATATTCGTAATGCACGAATCATTGCAAATCCTCGTCAAACCATGTCGATGGGTCTTGCAATGGATACCGTTATGGATGACTTCAATGCTATTGGTTCCGGTAACGGTGCTGATATTGTTAAGTATGTTTCTAACGAGTTCTCTCGTATTCTTGCTGGTGTAAATGACATCGGTATGGAAAATTTCATGATCGCTGCTATTGATGAAGCTATCGCAACTCCTGCTATCGTTCTTAGCTCAAAGTACCTTGCCGCTCCTCGTCTTGGTGGTTTCTGTACTAAGGAAGCTATCGACTTCACGCTTCGTGGTGTTGGTGGTGATCGTCCTCTCTCTTGGATGGAAGAGTCTGGTAAGGATACCCTTTCAAACCTCCTCATCGATGCAGAAGTTGACACACAGTTCGACGAACAGTCTGACCGTGAGTGGATCTTCGTTGGTTTCCAGGGTACTGTAAAACGTTTCATCGACGTTAAGTATACTTCTGAAGTTGAAGCTGAAGGTTCTACTGCTCGTTTTGGTTTCAAGAAGATGGCCTCCTATGCCTATTCTGATAACCTTGGTGCACGTTGCCGCTTTATCGGTTCTACTGACCGCCGTTGGAAGAATCGTAGTAGTGTTTATGGTATGCTCCGTTCCAATACTCCTGATGTTCAGCCTACTGCTGTTTATCACGGTTGGGACTTCCGTATCATGAAAACTCGTGATCCACGCCAAACGGGTATTGACTCGATTAGCTTCTGGACACACGATGTTTGGGATCTTTTGTCATTATGTGCCGTACGTCTAGACTGTACAAATCCAAGAAATCTCACTAGCGCTATCATTAACAACCAGGTCCTCAAGACTCGCGTTGTTCCTTGATAATTGCTTTGAGTTAGGTGTTTTGTTAAAAAAAGGAGAGGTGGGAGTAATCCCACTTCTCTTTTATTATTTAGTTTTAAATTCTACATCTGCAAACTTCCAGACATATCACTCACCATCGCCATAGTCATTATTACAATCATATCCGCCCACACCAAATTTTAACAAGACCAAGCGTGGATTGCCCAGAAATGTACCGAATTTGCCCATACAATTGATGGGTAATCTGTCATAGTTCCACCGGTAAGCCCGAGTTGGTTTCGAGCCATTGTGGTCGGTTCCATTGGGATCTCTGCCCCATTTGGCATTAATCCGTTGAATGAGACAATTTCGTAGTCCCATTCTGGACCACTCGAATCACCTTCCAGAGCTTCTCTGGAATATAATACGACATCTAACACTGACGTCATAACCCTATCTTCCTCGGACTTAACTATCGTTTTTATATATTTACATTCCCCATCTCTACGAGCCTCCAAGGAGGAAGATAGAGCTGAGTCAGGTGTAAGGTTGACGATAGGGAGGGGGAACAATTTATCGTTGAATTGGACCCTCACCAGTCTTACACCGTCACGGAACCCAGGTCGAGATGACCCAGATCCGAAGATAAAGTGTTGGATTACTTTCTTCTTGATTTCTTCCAGAAGATTTTCCGGAACATGAGTCCAGGCTCCTGGAACAGTCTGCCTCATGGCGAACTTGTTGATACAGATCTTGCTCTCAATCATCATCGTCTCGTTACTCATGATAAAACTCCTAATAAATACATTTAGAACCATAGATAAATATGTACTCACATATCACTATATTGATCCTATAACCACTATATAATATATATACTAAATAGTGATTGTTACAAAAAAACAAGGGGAACATTTTAATAGTAATTGAAAAATAAACAATCTATAGGTTAGTGGAGGTAGCTTTATGAATACTATCCCATTAATCATACCCCCAAACAAACCCAGATGTTTTACTATTATTCCGTATTTTATAACAACTCACATTAGTATATTTATGGGCATCTAAAATGCTCATAAATTCACGGATTTTTTTATAATTTAAATCATACTGAATTACTGGCTTAGATATAGATGATAATCGACGTTTTAAAGAAGTTCCATGGTTTATATTTTCTTTTGATGTCACCCATTCAAGATTATTGACATTATTATTTGTTTTAATTTCATCTATATGGTTTATTTGTAGACTATTATAGTCAACAAATCTATGACGGTATGGCTTTTCTATAAACGCGAATGCGACTAACCTATGAACTCGAAAATGTTTATATTCACCAGTCCTATTATTTAACAATCTAGTATATAAATAACCGTCTTTATCTGATGATGGGTTCAATAATCTGATAAGGGGAGGGTGTCTAATAATTATGATTCTTCCTAAATTACTAATTTTATATAATCCTTCAAACCCCTTTATATTACGAAACACCTCCCCAGGAAGTTGTGCGAATGTTGGGTTTATTAAATTAACTAAAAAAGAACCAATTAAATTGTGGTTATTTAATTGTAATATTGGAACATATAACCTCCCACTATCAGATGATATAGTTTTTAAATAATTATTATCATTCGATATAATGTCTGATTTTAATTTAAAATAATAACTAAAACAAATTGAATTATTTCTCAATGCATATATTATATTAGATGGATGACATCCACAATCTTTAGCAGCAGAAGCTAAATCTGGGTATAGATTCAATATTTGTAAAGATATTGGATGAATTTTTACAATGTTTTTAAACATTTTGTATAACATGATTGACCTTTCTATAAATTTTAATATATACAAATCAATATTATATATATATTTATAATCTATATTGATATTTCACCCATGAACATTTTAATAGTCTTATATGTTGTAATTTAAAAAAGGAGATAATATGTTAAATAGCGGTAGTAACCCAAGACTTAGTAATAATTTTAAAGATTTTGCAAGGTTTGGGTTTGATGCGTCTTTCGACCATAATATGACTCAAATCGTACAAAATTTTATTAAAGATAGCGTAAGTCTTTATGAAAAAATGCTCAATGATGAAAATGGGAATATTGTTAACGATTCTGATTTTAATAAATTATATGATTTTGCTAATAGTAGTTTTTCTAATTGGCAAAAGACTTTTGGAATTAAATCAAATTCTGTAATAATCCCGCTTGAATTCTCTACTAGTAATATCGCTATTGGTGATAATCCTATAATTCCCGGATTCGATAAGATTAAGCATTTCTTTAAGTTTGATGATAATATTTCTAAGCCTAAGAAAGCTAAGAATGTATTTTCAGAGTTATTGAATAAATATAACATTGATTGTGAAAACCGTTGTTGTGGAATTCCTACTGAGATTGACGATCAAATCATTCCAGTATCTTATTGTATTCCCATGGCTAATAAACCAGTAGAAAAAACAGGTAAATCATCTACATTTGAAACTCCTTCAGATATGGTAGGACCTCAAATTATCAATGTTTATACTAATATTGATAAAGATGATTTCTATAGAATATTAACTCTTAAGATATTCACTCAATCTATTATCGCTCGTGATGAATTATGTCCTGCTTTTGATTATTCTAATTTTAGAAATTTCTTTAGATCAATGCTTTCAAAGATGATCTCATATTTGAATAGTAAACCGGCATATGATGCACTTATTGGAGTTGTTAGAGAATCTAACATTTACACTAATTGTAAATATAGTGCTATTGGTAGCATTAATAAATTCTATGGTAATGTATCTCATGGTGGTGTTAAAACATACATTATGAATAAGATTAGATGGTATTTGAAGAATTCTAAAACTTCAGTTAATTCATATGGTCAGTTTAATGAAATGTCTAAGGATAGAAATAGTGTAGGTGTTATTAGTGGAACTAGAGATATGGATTTCTTGTTCAATTATGTAGTTGGTGAAGTTCTTAATAAGAAATTATTTAATTCGCCAAAAGATCAAACCTATGCAGTACTTGAATATTCATTATCTAATTCTATCACATTTATTATAACATTAGCATCAATCTCAATTGGTGGTAGTGGATATGCTAGTGGTGTAGAGAATATCATAATGCAAGATGTTGATGAGCATCGTGAATCTGTAAAGAATGGTGAGTTTGAGTATATTGATTCTATGGGTAGTCCTTATGGTATTGCTCTTACGGAAATGTTTAGCGGTATAGTTTCTATTATATATGGAACATTTGCTGTTAAATATTGTTATGATTTTAGAACTCGTATGCCTAAAAACAAACCTTTAACTTTTAAAGCTCAAGAGTTTTTAAGTAATCTATTACAATTCGGTACTCAATTAGCTGATAATGGTTATAGAGAAATTAGGAGAATATTACAAGTAAATCTTCCTGATGATAACCGTTACTTGACATGTCAAAGTGATGAGGATCGTAATGGTGCTAAAATCGAAGAGATTAAAAATCCTAATGGTGTATTTGATATCCTTGATAATATTAGATGCCGTATCACTAATATCGATACTATTTACAAATTAACACGGTATTTTAGACCTATTACTTTTGAACTTAATAATATTGAAGGTAATATCGTTAATAGTTTTCCTGTCCATGGTGGACAATATGTTAGTAAAGAAAGTGCCGATGTTACAGAGCAGTGGTCTTTTGGTAAGTTGTTTGCAAGAACATCTCCAAATCTTATCGATATGTTAGTTAAAGGTGAGCGCATTGGAGATATTAAATCTTATTGCGACCATTTAGTTGCTGATGTTAGATATACTGCTGAATCTGATGGTGCATTTGAAACTATATTCAAACGTTCATTGGCGTTAAAAGATTCATTATCGACAAGACAATATTCAGTTGAAGAAGAAAATATCATTAGTTCTACTCTTAGAAAAATTGGTGATAAAATCGCTCCAGATGGATATAGTTATCAGGGTCCTGACGATGAGGATGATAACTCTTATAGTGATGAAGGTTTTGGTAATATTAATCAAGGTCAACTTGGTTCTAAAATCGGATTTGGTATGATGGGTATATTTTTTGGAATTCCAGGCATTGTTGTTGGGATGATGGTTGGAGCATACGTTTCTCGTGAAATGCATGAAGTTGTTGATGACTTCCATGATGATATTGATATTATGAAAGATAAATTCCACGAGTGTAAAACAGATAAAGATAAACGTAAAATAATGGTTAAATGTGTTAAAATATTCAAACAATTTAATGATGTTTTTGAAAAAAGATTCTTACAACCTGCGGATGCTAAATATAAGAAATGTAAAGAGCGTGGTGATGATTGTAAGGAACTTAAATCTAAATATGAAAAAATTTCTAAAATTCATAATGAAATAAATAAAAAATATAATGAATTTGTAAAAAAATACAATACAATGGTTG
>Ga0114951_10000924_pt1 | contig 38878 bp, 37 predicted proteins | sample AM7aDNAmetaG_FD_88677 | JGI IMG/M metagenome (GOLD analysis project Ga0114951, IMG submission 88677) | Freshwater microbial communities from Finland to study Microbial Dark Matter (Phase II) - AM7a DNA metaG | ecosystem: Environmental > Aquatic > Freshwater > Lake | place: Finland: Lake Alinen... | reverse complement strand
TTTAGTCAATATTGACGATTATATATGGACCGAACATAGTCGGGTAGAAATTTTATGGGTTGGATCAAGAATTTAAGTCAATAAAAAAAAGAGACCATCTCTTTTTTGAGACAGCCTCTTTTATTTCAAAGCAGTAATATTATTTCTTTAAAATAACTTTCTTAGTGCTGATTCCATCGTGTGTTGTAACCTGAACAAAGTAAACTCCGTTTTCAAAAGAAGCAGTGTTAATCTGGAACAGGTTATTCGTTTCATTTTGTCCATATACCTGTTGACCAAAGCTGTTGAATAATTTTACACTATTCATTTTTGAAGCTGATGTAATGAATAAATTTTCAGTTGCAGGATTAGGGAAAATGCCAATATTTGAGGCATTATTGTCATCGATCCCATTTCCACCGTTCACCACGGCACAGATTAATACATCGATTGAACTGTAAGATGCACTAGCCAGAACGGCTTTGTATGTTTGCCATGTGGTTCCCATTAAAACACAAGCTCTGTCATCTTTTGTTGCATCAACACAACCAAAACGTGTACCGCCAATTACAATAGTATCTCCGGCAGTTGTTGGGAGAACAACAGCAACGGCAAAATTACCGGTCACGGCGACAGGAGTTGTAAAATTAAACGACATGATCTGGAACTGAGTATTGCTAACTGTTGTGTTAGCAACGGACTGACTTGTTCCTAAAGCAGTTCCTGTTGGTACAAAACCCGTACCAGTAGAATAAACTTTTGCAGTCATATTACCGGTTGCTCCAGCTATTCTTTTCATTAATGCCAGAACTGTTGTAACCGTTTTGTTTCCTGTGCTTGCCCATGCTTCGCTGATTTGATTAATAACCTGACCGCCAAAATTTCCATTACCTGTCAGATAACCGCTGGCACCCATTGTATAGTAAGCAATAGTATCAGCGCAGACCTGTGTTGTTTCAAAAACCGGAGGGAAAAGGGTGTCAACAGATTTGACGTCCTTTGATAACAACGTATTAAAATGATAAACCGAAGGAAAAGCATTTACCATTTTAAAAGTCTGAGCAAAGATAGAGCAACTCAGCACTGAAAGAAAAACCAAAAAAGTAATTTTTTTCATAAATTTTAAAATTAAATTAATAATACAGCAAATATATAAAATTAATAATTATACCTCCTTTTATTCTTCAAAATTCCATACTGTTCCTTCTTTAGTATCTTTGAGATTAATATTCGTTTTTGTTAATTCCTTTCTTATTTTATCTGAAGTTTCGTAATCTTTTTTCATTTTGGCATCCTGTCGCAGAAGAATAATTGTATTCATCAGATTGTTTATTATTTCACTGTTGTCTGTTTGTTCGGGTTTCAATCCAAGGACATCAAGAATCATCACGTTGTAAAATTCTTTTAATGCCTGATAATCTTCAGTGGTGATTGTCTCCTTCTTGTCGTATATATTATTGATATGCCTTATTCCGTCAAAAAGCTCTGCGATCAGCACCGGGCTGTTGAAATCATCGTTCAAGGCATCATAGCAGCTTGCTCTGAACTTGTGAAAATCAAATGTAGATTTTTCTGAAGTCGTTAATTTACCGATTGTTTCTAATCCTTTCATAAGACGTTTCAATCCTTTTTCGGAGGATTGAAGCGCTTCATTTGAAAAGTCGAGGGTGCTCCGGTAATGAGCCTGGAGGATAAAAAAACGGATGGTCATCGGACTGTATGCTTTTTCAAGCAAAGGGTGATTTCCTGAAAAAAACTCATTCAGAGTTATGAAATTATTCAAAGATTTCCCCATCTTTTGCCCATTAATCGTAATCATATTGTTATGGAACCAATACTTACAGGGGTCTTGTCCGTTTGCAGCCACAGACTGGGATATTTCAGATTCATGATGTGGAAACAATAAATCCATGCCTCCACCGTGTATATCGAAATGTTCGCCAAGGTATTTCGTACTCATGGCAGAGCATTCGAGGTGCCATCCGGGGAATCCATCGCTCCAGGGTGACGGCCAGCGCATTATATGTTCGGGCAAAGCTTTTTTCCATAAAGCAAAATCAAAAGGGTTTTTCTTTTCATCCTGTCCTTCAAGCTCCCGGGTGTTCGATAACAACTCATCAACAACTCTCCCCGATAATTTTCCATAAAAGTGTTTTTTATTATATTCCAAGACATCGAAATACACTGATCCATTTACGATGTATGCAAACCCAGCCCCTAGAATTTTTTTAATCATTTCTATCTGTTCGATGATATGTCCTGATGCTCTTGGCTCTATTGAGGGTTTTAACACATTAAGCTGGTCCATGTTATGATGGTAGCGATCGCTATAATACTGTGCCACTTCCATCGGCTCCAGTTTTTCTAACAGGGCTTTTCGTGCAATTTTATCTTCACCTTCATCAGCATCGTTGACAAGGTGCCCGACATCGGTAATGTTTCTGATATATCGTACTTTATATCCGGAATGAAGCAGGTATCTGAATATCAGGTCGAAGGTGATTGCCGGGCGGGCGTGTCCAAGATGTGCATCACCATATACGGTAGGTCCGCAAACATACATCCCGGTGAAAGGCGGGTGGAGTGGTTCAAAGTTTTCCTTTTTCCTGGTCAGTGTATTATATACTGATAATTGTCCATTCATATATTTAAGTTTTATTTAAATCACACCAAATTCATTACATACGGATGTAAACGCCTCAACGCATTTGTCTAAATGAGCCTTTTCATGAGCTGCAGAAACCTGTACACGGATACGGGCTTCTCCTTTGGGAACAACAGGAAAATAGAAACCTGTCACATATATTCCTTCCTGGAGCAGGCGGGTCGCTACTTCCTGAGAAAGTCTCGCATCATAAAACATAACAGCAACGATTGCTGATTGGGTGGGTTTTATTTTAAAACCGGCATTTTTCATTTTATCGATGAAGTATTCTTTATTTTTAACCAGTTTCTGGTGAAGAGAATCAGATTCTTCCAGCATGTTGAATGCTTCTATTCCGGCACCGACCATAGCTGGTGGAATTGAATTTGAAAAAAGATAAGGGCGTGATCGCTGTCTCAGGATTTCAATAATTTCTTTTTTCCCTGTAGTAAATCCACCGATTCCTCCTCCAAATGCTTTACCAAGTGTCCCCGTAATAATCTCAATTTTTCCTTTCAGATCATAGAGTTCGGTAACACCTCTGCCTGCTGGACCCACTACTCCTGCTGAATGGCATTCGTCCATCATGATAAGGGCGTCATACTTTTGAGCAAGACGATAAATTTCGTCCAGCCGGGCAACATTTCCATCCATAGAAAAAACACCATCGGTAACAATGATACGAAAGCGTTGAGCCTGAGAGAGTTTTAACTGTTCTTCAAGCTTCTCCATGTCAGAATTCGCGTATCGGTATCTCTTGGCTTTGCTTAGTCTCACTCCGTCAATAATGGAAGCATGATTAAGCGCATCTGATATTATGGCATCTTCCTCAGAAAAAAGCGGTTCAAATACACCGCCATTGGCATCAAAACAAGAGGCATAGAGGATAGTATCCTCAGTACCAAAAAAGGCACTTATTTTTTCTTCCAGTTGTTTGTGAATTTCCTGTGTGCCGCATATAAATCTTACAGAAGACATTCCAAAACCATATTTATCCATGGTTTTTTTTGCTGCTTTTATTAATCTGGGATGATTCGATAACCCCAGATAATTGTTGGCACAGAAATTCAACTCTGTTTCACCTGAACTGATTTTTATTTCAGCGCTCTGAGGTGATACAATTGTTCTTTCTTTTTTGTACAAGCCGGCTGTTTTGATGTCGGTTAGTTCTTGAGCTAAATAGTCTTTAATTTTGCTGTACATTTTTGTAATTATTACAATGTTTAATGCTAAATAATATGTTTAATTTAAATTTTAATCAATATAAATATTTATATATTTTATCTTTTTAATATAATTTTATATATTTGCACAAAATTAAAACAAATTGTTTACATGAAAGAATTAGATATTGATAAACTGGACATGGCGGCTGGCAGATTGAGAGCTTTAGCCCATCCTTTAAGAATAGCTGTTATTGAACTGTTAATGGTAAATGAAAAATTATCGGTGACAGATATATATAAAAATTTAAGAATTGAGCAGGCTGTAGCATCACATCATTTAAATATTCTTAAGAACAAAGGTTTACTGATTGCTAAAAGAGACGGGAAAAACATTCACTATTCATTGAAAATAAAAGAACTGTCGCAGGTAATAGAATGCATGAACAGATGTAATTATTAATCTCTCTGTAAAATCTTTTTTTCCTTCATTTTTTTTGGGTTGTTTTTAATTTTTTCGACCCAATATACCCACATTAAGAAAATAACTACGTAGAACAAAGGTCTGAAAATATTGTCATGGGCAAAATGAAAACTGCCCGGATTAATATTAAGGACCACAACCAGGCCAACTATTCTTAATACATTGGTCATATAAATCACAAATAAGCCCAGGGGAATAAACCACAATTTCTTCTTCCAGGGACCGGGATACAGGATCATTAATAAAGCAAACTGTATATATTGCTTTAAACCGGAACAGCTTTGGTTAATACTAATATAGCCTTTATTAGCAACATATATGGTATGATCAACCACCGTTATTGGCAGACCGGGTATATGCGAAACAATCCATGAACTGACATGCAGGAGATTTGTAGAAAACACCTGAAAAAAATCAGGGATATATACATGCAGTCCCATTATTGAAATGGAGCTGTAGTAATAATGTTTTGCCCAAAGGTTATAAATAAAATGGACAGAAAGTGTGATTACTACGAATATAAAGACTTCACGGAAAGTCGACAATTTGTATTTCTTTTCAATTTCTAAATATTTAGAAATGTATTGTTTCAATCTACCCATAGGCTTATTTTTCAGCAAAATTACAATAAATCACTTTATATTAAAATGAAAGGTATTATTAAGGCAATTTCAGTATTTTATAATTATTTTTGCAGAGTAAATACAGGCATTGATGAACAAAGCGTTTCAGCAAATCTCAAATAACCGCAGACTTTTTTTCCCGATTATCATTAATTCTACGATAACTTATATTCTGGCTTTTCTGTTTACTTTTTTTGTGTATCAGGCCGTCACCACGATAAGTGCAGCCAGCTGTAATATACATGTGGGTCTGAAATACAACGGAATCAGATTTCTCACCGGCGATTATTCCTCTTTGTGGACTGCCGACAGTGCTTTTATCGTATTTATTTCGGGACCAGTTGTCTCCATCATATTGGGGTTCGTCAGCTTATTTATCAGCATATCCCTGATGGGCTTAAAAAGTAATCTGAAAATGTTTTTTTTATGGACATCCCTTCATTTTTTTAACCGGGTGCTCAGTTTTTTTATCCTTGGAAACATCCTTTTTTTATACGGTCCGAACCTGATCCTGGACTGGATGTACTTTGATGATGCCTTCAAAATCGTTTTTTCAGGGATTGCCTTTATTCTGCTTTTCATCATCGGGTTGCTTTATGCCAGTTCTTTTCTCCATTCGGCGAATAACATTAACCTGATAAAGCCCGCTAAAAGACTTGCTTTTTTAATGTCGCAGGCTCTTTTCCCTTTTTTAGCAGGTAATATTTTTATTCTGATATTTTTTCTTCCCAAAATCCCCCTGGTAGAAATTCTGATCAATTTGTTTTTAATCGTGTCCATTGCGCCCCTGTTTCTTAATTACAGGAAGTTCTCAATCATTGATGTTGATGAACCCATTAAAATATATCCGGTGAATATGAAGTATATATTATTTCTGGCAGGAATTACTTTGCTTTACCGTATTCTACTGATAAAAGAAATTTCATTCTGATTTATTTCCTGCCAAAGTCGGCTGGTATTTCACCCCAGAGTTTCGTTTGCCATTTCATCACTTTATTCGGATAATCGTTTTCTTTAAGCCAGATGACAGCCCGTTCCACTAATTCAAAAACAAATTTGTTTTCAGGGGTTTTAACCAGTTTTGATTTGATGCTTTTTCTTTTCACCCAACCAATGGCTGTATCTGAATCGGAGTAAACGGTGATGGATGAGTTTGTTTTATTCAGATAACCCAATCCGTGAACTATGGCAAGAAATTCACCAATGTTATTTGTTGCATTAGGGAACGGACCTTGTCTGAACAATGGCTTCCCCGTGCGTGTATCGACACCCCTGTATTCCATTATACCCGGATTGCCGCTACAGGCGGCATCAACACATATTGAAAAAAGATCCGGTTTGGATGCCGTTGTAACGTACAACTTAGTTTTATTATTTGTTTTCGGTTTAGAGCTAAAATAATCTTTGTAGTCGCTTCTCAATGCAATTTCTGCTTGCGGTAAGTTGTCAAAAGCCATATAAACAGCCCCTGTGTAACCTTTTACCTGTTTTTCACATTCGGACCAGGAATGATATATTCCTGGCTGAAGCCCGTTCCAGACCACATATAACTTTCTCTTTGCCACTAAAGCTTTTTGGTAAAATTAAGAAAAAGCGGTTAGTATAGACTGAAACATTTAATTTTGCTGGTGTAAAATTTATTCATCATGAAAAAGAATCCCAAAATTAACCTTATCCTGATTTCCCTCCTTATGATAGTGCTTACAACTGCCTGTTCGAGAGGGAAAATTTTTGAGAAGTATCACAAGTTTGAGAACAATACCTGGAAAAGAGTCGGGGATCATGTATGGTTTGAAGTTCCTGTAAAAGACACCACTGCGTTATATGACCTTTTTATTGCTATACGCCATGCCACATTTTATCCTTATGATAAAATTTCTGTTGGCATCACTATATATTCCCCTCATGGTGAAACCCGCTATTCCGAGCACACTGTTATATTAAAAGACGACAGAGGCAAGTTCATTTCTGAAGGATTGGGTGACATCTGGGACATCCGGGTTCCTTTTAAAGAAAATTTTACTTTCGGCAGCACAGGTTTATACAAATTTGAAATCGAAAATCTGACAGGTACAAAATATCTGTTACCGGGAGTGATGGAGGTCGGGTTAGTCATCAAAAGAGCAGTGAAAAAATAACAGATTCTACAGGTGTCATCAAAACGAAATATACCCGAAACTGTTTCAGCTATCTTAAAATCCATTCCTACAGAACCTGGTGTTTACCAATATTTTGACAGTGACGGAAAAATTCTTTATGTAGGTAAAGCCAAAAACCTGAAAAAAAGGGTATTGTCATACTTCAATAAAGATCTTTCTGCCAGTGGTAAACTTAAACTGCTGGTAAAAAAAATTGCCAACATCCGCTTTATTGTTGTTCAGAGCGAAACCGACGCCCTTTTACTTGAAAATAATCTCATTAAAGAGTATTTGCCGCGGTATAATGTGATGCTGAAAGACGACAAAACCTATCCATGGATATGTGTTAAGAATGAACCATTTCCGAGAGTTTTTTCCACCCGTCATGTGGTCAGGGATGGTTCAGTGTATTTTGGCCCCTATGCGTCAGTAAGGATGATGTATACTTTACTTGACCTTATCAGGCAGTTATATCCCATCAGAAACTGCCAGCTTATTTTATCAGAAAAGAACATTAAACTCAGGAAATTCAAAGTATGTCTTGAGTATCATATCGGCAATTGTAAAGGACCCTGCGAGGCGTTACAGCAGGAGGAAGAATATAACCAGAACATCAGCCAGATAAAGGAAATCATTCAGGGCAATATCAGTCATATTTTAAGTCAGACCAAAGCATTGATGCATAGTTATGCTGAAGCAATGGATTTTGAAAAGGCACAAGTGGTAAAAGAGAAACTGGAACACCTTGAAAAATATCAGAGCAAGTCAACAATTGTAAATCCTGAGATCAGTAATGTGGACGTGTTCTCTATTATAGATGATGAAGATATTGCTTACGTCAACTTCCTTAAAGTGGTACAAGGAGCTATTATTCAATCTCATACCGTTGAACTTCAAAAAAAACTAGACGAAACAACGGATGAAATTCTTTTGTATACCATTACAGAATTGCGTGAACGGTTTCAGACCAATACTAATGAGATCATAGTCCCCTTTGATGTTTCGATAAAACTCCCCGGGTTGAAATATACGATTCCCAAGCGTGGTGACAAAAAACAACTGCTTGATCTGTCGGAAAGAAATGCCAAATATTACCGCCTGGAAAAAGAAAAACAGAAAGAACTGGTTGATCCCGAAAGGCATTCAAGGAGAATTATGGACAGGATGATGAAAGATCTGAGGATGCAGGAACAGCCTGCCTATATTGAATGCTTTGATAATTCCAACACGCAGGGTGCATTTCCGGTTTCAGCTATGGTTGTTTTCAGGGATGGCCGTCCGAGTAAAAAAGAATACAGACACTATAACATTAAAACAGTTGAAGGACCAAATGATTATGCTTCAATGGAAGAGGTCATTAACCGCCGTTACACAAGACTTGTTGCAGAAAACAGCCCTTTGCCTCAACTGGTGGTCATCGACGGCGGGAAGGGCCAGCTAAGCTCAGCTGTCAAGGAAATTGAAAAACTGGGGTTAAGAGGTAAAATTACGATTATCGGCATCGCCAAGAAACTAGAAGAAATTTATTTTCCGGGTGACTCAGTACCCATTTATCTCGATAAGAAGTCTGAATCTTTAAAAATACTGCAGCAGATCCGCGACGAAGCTCACCGATTCGGTATAACCCATCACAGGAATAAAAGGGATAAAGAACCAATAAAATCCGTCCTTTCCGATATTGATGGTATCGGTTACACCACTGCCCAGACCCTGTTAAGGAAATTTAAATCAGTCAGTAATATCAGCAATACAGGTCTTTCAGAGTTACAGAAGATTATTGGTAAGTCAAAAGCGGAAATTGTTTTCAGACATTTTCATAAAGAGAACAATGCTTAGCAGTTATCTTTTGCTATATTCTGCCTGTGTTATTATTTTGCAGGATTCTGCTTCAGTTTAAACGAATTTATCGCCTTTTTCCATTTTAATATTATTAACAAAGTCCCGGATCTGCTGTTCATCCGATTTTTTACAGATCAGCAGGATATTATCATGTTCAACCACAATATAGTCGTCAAGGCCTTGAATGACAACAAGCTTGTCCTGGGGAACATTAACGATGCAGTTTTTTGAATGATAGGTCATCACATTATTGCCGACCACTGCATTCAGGTTCTTGTCTTTAGGACGGGTTTCGTATAAGGAACCCCAGGTACCCAGGTCGGACCAGCCAAATTCTGAACACAGGACATACACATTTTTTGCCTTTTCCATGATACCGTAATCAATGGAAATATTTCTGCAGACAGAATAAGCCTGCCTGATAAATTTCACTTCTTTAGGGCTGTTGTATATTCCCTTTTCTGCCTTAAAAAGATCGTTTACCTCAGGAAGGAAGTTTTCAAAAGCTTTCTGGATATTTTTCAGTGACCAGATAAAAATCCCTGCATTCCATAAAAAATCGCCGCTCTGAATAAAAGAAACAGCCATTTCGTATACAGGCTTTTCTGTAAATAATTTTACTTTTTTCAGCCGTGTATCTTCGGGATAATAATCGGCATCATCATATTGTATATAACCATAACCCGTTTCCGGACGATCGGGATGAATACCAAGAGTGATCAGCCAGTTGTTTTTTTCAGCGGCCTTCATTGCAGAGAGAACGGCTTCTGTAAACACCTCTTCATCGCTGATGATGTGATCGGAAGGAGAAACAATAATGACGGCATCGGGGTTTATTTCCTGAATCTTATGATTGGCGTACGCAATGCAGGGAGCCGTGTTGCGACGACCCGGCTCATAAATAATACGGCTTTCGTCCAATTCAGGAATCTGATCTGTCAGCAATTCCTTATAAGCTTCGTTGGTGACAATGAAAATATTTTCAGGAGGACAAATGGGCAAGAATCTTTTATATGTTTTTCTGATCAGTGTCTCTCCGTCACCAACAATATCAATAAATTGCTTTGGATGATCTGTTTTGCTCATAGGCCAGAAACGGGAGCCAATTCCACCTGCCATGATCACACTGTAGTAATTACTGTTCATCTTTATTTTTTTTCAAATATATACAAATAAAAGGTCAATTCAAAACAGAGATTACTTTAGCAAGCGGGTGGACTGAATATATTCTTTTGTTTTCAAGGCATAAACAACGGTAACGAATCCTGTTTTTTCTGATTTTTTTAAACGTGAGTCCGTTCTGAAGTTTGAACACGGTATTATCCGGAACATCCTCAACCAGAGAACCGGTTTCTTTCAGGTCATATTTCTTTAATACTCTTGATAATTTAATATTACCGTAAGAATTGGCTTTCGTTTTCAGAAGGCTGTTTTCCAGCACAACATGGACATCATACGGGAACACCCTGGCAGATATAAACTCTAAGATAAGGTCTGCGTAGGTCTGTTTCCATTCTTTGCCATGAGGATAAACTTTTCCTCTGTATTTCTCCCATACCAGCAGGTGAGCCATTTCGTGCACCAGGGTGATCAGAAAAGAATAAGGGTTCATATTGCCATTTACACTTATACGATGTCCTTTTAAAGATGAAGGACATCTGTAGTCGCCAAGTTTTGTATTACGCTCGCGGACAATTTTAAGTGAAATTTTATAATTAACAAGCCATTCAGAAACAATTTCAACACTTCCTTCGGGCAGAAAGTCCCTGAGGGAAGCGCTAAACCCTTGATTTATCATAACATGATTTATCATTAGCCGGGATTCCCTGTGTCCATTTCGGGCAATCGCATTTTTTAGGGTGACGTCGGTGATTACTGTTCGTTTTTGTGGTTCCGCAGGAATAGAAAAGGCTTGTTACAACAATAAGTAAAACGGATAGTATATTTTTACTTTTTCTGATCATGTACAGGACAATTTTTGCAAAATTAATAAATTAGCTTCTATGAATACCGATTTTTATATTAACCTCAAACGATAATGTAATATTGTTTAATTTAGCGGAAATGTTCAGGCAAAATGAAGCCATTAACCGAAGTCGGAGAATACGTACTTCTCATGCGGAGGGTTTTCCTGAAGCCCGATAAACCAAAAGTCTTTAACAGGCAGGTACTCATAGAAATGGACAATCTCGGGCTGGATTCCCTGCCAATTGTTGCTATCATTTCAGTGTTTGTCGGCGTTGTTATTGCCATGCAGACCGCTTTTAACATAGACTCCCCGTTAATGCCAAGCTATTCTGTAGGATTTACCACCCGCCAGTCGCTGATACTTGAGTTTTCACCTACTATTGTGAGCCTGCTTCTGGCAGGGAAGATCGGTTCAAGGATATCCTCCGAGATAGGAACCATGCGTATCAGCGATCAGATCGATGCTCTCGAGATTATGGGAATAAATTCAGCCAATTTTCTGATCCTTCCAAAAATTATTGCCACTATGATTATTAACCCTATTTTGGTAATTATCAGCATGTTTCTGGGTATTTTCGGTGGCTGGGTTATCTGCGTAATTAAAAACCTGGTTACCACTACGCATTATATCGAAGGAATAGTTCTTGATTTTGAGCTGTACTCTGTTTTCTACTCTTTGGTAAAAACCATAGTTTTTGCATTTCTTATAACTTCTGTTTCCGCTTATTATGGATATAAAGTCAGCGGAGGAGCTCTTGAGGTCGGCCGGGCGAGTACAAAAGCCGTAGTCAGCAGCAGTATTATGATTATCCTGTTCAATGTAATCATCACTTTATTGCTACTGGGATGATAGAAGTCAGAAATGTATCCAAATGGTTCAGGGAGACACAGGTACTGATTAATGTAAGTACTGCTTTCGAGAAAGGGAAAAACAACCTGATTATAGGCCGGAGCGGCTCCGGAAAAACCGTTCTGATGAAAAGTATTGTCGGGTTATTTGATGTTGAGCAGGGGGAGATTCTTTTTGACAATGTTCCTTTGTCATCCATGGATTTCAATATGAGAAAAACGCTCCGGCAGGAAATCGGTATGCTTTTTCAGGGAGGCGCATTGTTCGATTCGATGACTGTGGAAGAAAACGTGATGTTCCCTTCATCCATGTTCACTGATATGACAGATTCAGAACAGCGGGACCGGGCGAATTTCTGCCTGAAAAGGGTTAATCTTATCAATACAAACAAACTTTTCCCATCGGAAATAAGCGGAGGCATGAAGAAAAGAGTAGCCATTGCCCGGGCAATTGTGATGAATCCCAAATATCTATTCTGTGACGAACCCAATTCCGGGCTTGACCCACTGACATCCAACCTGATTGATAACCTGATCAGTGAGATTACGCAGGAATATAATATGACGACTATTATCAATACCCACGATATGAATTCTGTCCTTGAAATAGGCGACAAAGTGGCCTTTATATTCGAAGGCAAATTATGGTGGGAAGGAGATAAAAACACGATACTCAAAACGGACAATAAAGAACTTTACGATTTTGTTTATGCTACAGAACTGACCAAGCTTCTACGGAAATAAAATGAATTATTTTGATATCATTATCCTGCTGATATTTGCCTGGTTTGCTTATAAAGGTTTCACCAAAGGGCTGATCATTGAACTTGCATCCTTAGTGGCCATATTGCTCGGGATTTATGCAGCTTTCCATTTTTCCGTTTTTGCCAGCAGCATTTTGCAAAACAATCTTGGAATAAAAAGCTCATATATTCCGGTAATTTCTTTTGTGCTGACTTTTCTGATTGTTATTATTCTGGTGTTTTTACTGGCTAAGCTTATCGAAGGACTTATCAACCTGGTACTTCTTGGCCTGGTAAATAAGATTGCAGGTGCTGTGTTCAGTATTGTAAAAGCGTTCCTTATCCTCAGTGTCCTGATATTTGCATTTAATATCATTGACAGTCAGTCACGTATGATCAGTGGAAAAACACGGGACAGCTCGTTGTTATATAAACCTCTTGTAAGAACAGGATCGTTTGTTATGCAATGGGCAAACGTGAATAAGTTATATCCCCGGATCACCTCCGGCATTCAGCCGGAAAAATGAGCAGGGATTATAAATGCTCATTAAAATAATTTTCAATCAGCTTATATAAATGTATTCTATCCTTTCCTGAAACATTATGTTCATGTCCGGGATAGACAAAATAATCCGGAAATTTATCTTTTTCAACGCATTTTTTCAAAAAGGACAGGCTGTTTTGCCATACTACTGTAGGATCCATAGTCCCATGAATGATCAACAGCTTTCCCTGCAGATTATCAACATAATTCAGTAAAGAAGCTGCCTCATAACCATCCGGATTATCTTCGGGAGTATCCATATAACGTTCGCCATACATCACTTCATAGTATTTCCAGTCAATGACGGGTCCACCGGCAACACCAACTTTGAAAACACCGGGATTTTTCAGCATCATTGAAATTGTCATAAAACCTCCATAACTCCAGCCATGAACACCCAGTCGTGTTTTGTCAACATAGGGTAACGACGTCAGGTATTTTACGCCCTGCATCTGATCTTCCACTTCAACAGAGCCCAGATTTCTGAAGATGGCCTGTTCAAATACCTTTCCTCTGTTCGAGGTACCCCTGTTATCAAGACTAAAAACAATATAGCCTTTTGTGGCAAGGTAATTCAGATAAAATCCTGCTCCGGCCATCCATGAATTGCTGATCAGTTGGGAGTGAGGGCCACCGTAAACATATATAATCACGGGATATTTTTTCAGTGAATCAAAAGCAGGAGGTTTTATCATTCTGCAGTATAGATCTGTGCTGTCCTCAGCTTTTATCGTAAATACGGTTGTTTTGCCAATTTCGTATTTTTTTAGCGGATTCTCGTTTGAAAAAACATTTTGTAAATGTTTTCCGGATGTTTCAATCAGCTGATATTCATAAGGGACGGAAAAACTACTGTAAGCGTCAATAATATATTTTCCATTTTCCGATAACCATGCTTCGTGTGAACCGCTTGTCTGTGAGAGGGTTGTGATAGTTCCTTTAGTAATACTCACACTGCAAACATTCTCTTCAATAGGACTGTTTTTAGCAGCAGTAAATACAATACTTCCAGTCTGCTTATCATACCCGGTCATTGTGATCACTGGCCAGTTTCCATGGGTAATTTGTCTGATTAAACGGCCATCGGTATTGTAGAGATACAGATGATTATAGCCGTCCCTGGCGCTGAACCAGATAAATTCGGAGGGCTGACCGGGAAGGAAAAACGGACCATGCAAGGGTTCAATATATTTTTCATCATTTTCTTCAAACAAAGTCTTATCAGGATCTCCTGTTGAAGATAAATAGCGGTTCAGTTGCAGATGATTCTGATCACGGTTAAGTACAGCAATATAAATGTACTTTTCGTCAGGGCTCCAGGTAATATTCGTCAGGTATTGCTCTTCAGGTTTGCCGGTTTTCAGAAAAACGGTTTTTCCTGTTTCTGTGTCGTACACACCAATGGTAACATGGTGACTTTTCATCCCGGCCATAGGGTATTTTGTGGTTTTCAGGGATGCTATACGGGTGTCTATGTCAACCAGTGGATAATCTGTAACCATGGTTTCATCCATTCTGTAAAACGCCAGTTTATTTCCGTGAGGAGACCAGAAAGTGCCTTTATCTATTGCAAATTCATTGCGATGGACTTTCTGACCGTTGACAATGCCTTTACATGTATCAGAGGTTACTGCGGTCTGTTTTTCTCCGGTTGCAATATAAAGGTTGTTTCCCTTTGTATACGCAATTTGATAATGTGTATAGTCAACATCAATATTTTCAGCCAGAGAATCGTAACTCTTCAGGGCAGTGATTTGCCGGGAAAGAAGATTATATGAAAGAAGTTTCCCTGCATTGATAAAGGTAAAAGTGGAAGCGTTGATCCATTTTACATCAGGGAAATAGCTAAGTGCATTATAGCCCGGTTTTTTTAATGCAAGGTCAAGACCATCAATATCCAAAACCGTGTCTTTGATTAAAACATGAGCGTCACAAGTAATAAGCTTATTGTTAATGACATAAGAATATTTTTCTGTGGCAGGTATCCATTGAACTCCGGCCAGTGTTTTAGGATAAAACGAGCGGGATTTATATGGTTCGTCAACCTCAAGCTTTTTCTTTTGTGCCATGAGACTGGCTGAAAGACCAATAAACAGAAGGCAAATCGTTAATTTTCGCAACATAAATAGCGTTTGAAATTGTTAAAATTAAAAAAAATACGGCCAGGTCTTTTTCAGTGTAGTTGTTGGAAAAAATGGTTACTTAATGATATGATTTACATTATGATTCAGTTAATAGCACGAAAATTCATATCCCGTTTGAGACCAGTTTTTTGTAGGCATTTTCTGAGGCCTGCTGCTCTGCTGCTTTGATAGAGTAATCCTGGCCCCTCCCTGAAACAACATTATCAATCAGAATATCAACAACATATTGTTTGCTATACCCCCTTCCGATCAGTTCAACCACATTGAACCCAACTGTTTTCTTTTCCCTCTGAGCCCAGTCAATGATCTTGCTTTTAAAGTTCCAGTCAGCTTTTTCAATGAACTCAATATCGATGTGGTTTTTAACGATCCTGTTGATAATCACTTTACGGGTAAAATCATATCCTTTGTCCATGTATATAGCACCGATCAATGCTTCAAACGCATCGCCGCTAATTGAACGGTAAAGGTTTCCGGATTCCGAACTTTTAAGGATAAGCTTGTCGATACCCAGTTTCTGAGAAAGCTGGTTTAAATTTTTGCGGCTTACAATTTTTGATCTCATTTCTGTCAGAAACCCCTCATCATTATACGGGAATCTTTTAAACAGGTAATCGGCAATTACTGTGCTAAGTACGGAATCGCCGAGATATTCAAGCCGTTCATTGCTGATCTTGACTTCTTTTTTAACTTCAACAGCTGCGGAGCGATGCAGGAAAGCAAGTTTATAAAGTGAATTATTTGTTGGATAGAAGCCGAAAATATTTTTAATAAATTGAACTACAGGATCGTCAGAAAATCTACATTTTATGGAGGATATTATACCCACAAGAATTTTATTCGGAGAATTTTTTAAATACAAGACTGACATTATGCCCGCCAAAGCCGAAAGTATTGCTTAAAGCAACACTTACCTTCCTTTTTTGGGATTTGATAAAAGTGAAATTAATACGGTTATCAATTTCGGGGTCATCATTAAAATGGTTAATGGTAGGATGTATGATATCTTCTTTTATCGACATGATACAGGCGATGGCTTCAATAGCACCTGCAGCACCCAGTAAATGCCCGGTCATGGATTTGGTTGAATTCAGATTCATGGTGTATACGTGCCCGCCAAAAAGGCTTTTTATGGCTTTGATCTCAGAAATGTCACCGGCAGGAGTCGATGTGCCGTGAGTATTGATATAATCAACAGCTGTAATGGGTAGTCCGGCATCTTCCAGTGCAATTTTCATTGACATGTAAGCGCCTTCTCCATCAGGGCGCGGAGATGTAATATGATAAGCATCCCCGCTGAGTCCTGTACCGGCAATTTCCGCATAGATTTTTGCACCTCTTTGAACAGCATGCTCCAGATTTTCTAGTATCAGTGCACCGGCGCCTTCACCCAGGACAAAACCATCCCTGTCCCTGTCAAAAGGACGGGAGGAAGAAAGAAAATCATCGTTTCTGGTTGATAATGCATGCATTGAATTGAACCCCCCTATTCCTAACTGGTTAATAGCGGCTTCAGAGCCTCCAGAAACAACTGCATCTGCCTTGCCGAGACGGATGAGGTTATAAGCATCGGAGATCGCGTTGGCTGAGGAAGCGCATGCGGAGGTCGTGGTGTAATTCGGCCCCCTGAGATTAAATTTTATGGAAATCTGACCGGCAGCAATATCTGCGATCAGTTTGGTTATCATAAAAGGATTGAAACGTGGTGTTCCATCGGATATAGCAAAAGCAGCTGTTTCCTCATAAAGACTGTTCAAACCACCTATTCCCGATCCCCAAACCACTCCGATGCGGTGCACATCAGCAATATCCAGGTTTATCTCCGAATCCTTCAGGGCCTCTGAAGCAGCAAGCAAAGCAAACTGTGTAAACAAATCCAGTTTACGGGCTTCTTTCCTTTCAAAATGTTCTTCGGGGAGGAAGTTCTTCACCTCGCATGCAAAGTGCGTTTTGAACTTTGAAGTATCAAAATGTGTAATGAGACCAACGCCGTTTTTTCCTTTTATTAATGCGTCCCAGAAATCAGGCGCATTACTTCCAACAGGTGTAACGGCTCCGATGCCGGTTACAACAACCCTGTTTAATTTCATTAAACGTGAAACTATTTACTGATATTACTTTCAATATATTTAATAGCCTCGCCGACTGTCGTAATTTTTTCAGCTTCTTCGTCGGGGACAACTATATCGAATTCTCTTTCAAATTCCATAATCAACTCAACGGTATCAAGCGAATCAGCGCCAAGGTCATTCGTGAAAGTTGCTTCAGGAGTTACTTTGCTCTCATCAACTCCAAGTTTATCAACTATAATAGCGATAACTCTTTTTGCAATTTCTGACATACAATAATTTTTTAAAGTGGATTGCAAAAATAAACCTTATATACTTAAAAACAATAAAAAAACTGTTTTTTTTTGTTAATTCAAGGCCAACGTATTCACTATCTAAAACTTACAATATAATTTCATTACAATATATTTTGTATTTTTACCGAAATTAAGAAGATTAAGGATATTATAATCTTTTCTATTGTTACACTTATAATTCGACATGTCTAAAAAAAAAATAGCCATATTTGCTTCAGGAAACGGAACAAACGCTCAAAGGATAATAGAATATTTTAATCAGAGTGATCAGGCGGAGGTGGGAATAATCCTGACAAATAATCCTGCAGCATATGTTATTCAAAGAGCTGGTTTTTTTCAAATTCCGGTTTTCGTTTTCGATAAAGAAGATTTTTATACCACTGGAAAAGTAATGAATACTTTATTGGAGAAAGAACCAGACCTGATTGTTCTGGCGGGCTTTTTATGGCTTATTCCTAAAGAAATAATTAAATGCTACCCAAACCGTATTGTTAATATACACCCTGCCCTGCTTCCCGGGTATGGGGGGAAAGGCATGTATGGCGCAAACGTACACAGGGCAGTTATTGCTGCCGGGGAAAAGGAATCAGGAATCACTATACACTACGTGAATGAAAAATACGATGAAGGCAGTATCATTTTTCAGGCGAAATGCACTATCGATACTGATGAAACTCCGGATTCACTGGCAGTTAAGATTCATCAGCTTGAGTATAATTACTTCCCGGTAATTATTGAAAATTTAATCTGATCCTGCGAAATCGTCCTTATTAAATAAGAAAACAGGAAAATTATTTTGATTTTAATTTATCACCACAGTTTTTGTAAAAACAGGGTATTTATAAACGGAGATCAGTATAATAAATGAATTATAATATTGAAAACCTGAATGAAAGCATTAAAAACTTATGTACAGTCTTTATCTTTTTGGGCCTTTGTGACATCAAATACTGCCAATAAGACACTGGAAATATATCCATTTATATTCCAATTACCAGATTAACAAGTTATAATATAAAGTATTTACTTTAAAGCAATCATTTCCCGGCATTGGCAATTTTTCCGGTCATGGGATGCCTGAGGCCAATGGCTTCCTTGATATACGCCTTTATAGAGCCGACAAGAATATTAGCTTCAATATAAACGGGAATTTTCGTTTCGTCATCACTCACCCATACGGTCAGGTCTTCTCCACCTTTGAAAATGGATCCTTCAATGATCAGTGCTTTAAATTTAATGCAACGGTAACGGCTCTTGTCTTTATTGGTAATGGTTTCTTTGCCAATATATCTGATATACAGATTGAATACTTCATTATCTATAATGATATTGATAGGGATTTTATCTCCCTGTTTGTATTTGCTTAAATCGATATTTCTGGCATAATAAGTTGCCGAAAGAACATCAAATATGCAGGGCGGTATCTTCACCGTATCAAGTTTCATCGGTTTCTTTGATGTTACCACTGAAGAATACAGCAAGCCTTTACTTTGGTTGAAGGTATACCGCTCATTCGCAATATAGCTCCCCTCCGATGTGTTCCTTTTTGCCAGCAAAGGTTTGAAAGAACTTGCCTCCACATAAGATTCGTATGTGTCCCTCACTTTGAAAAACCAGTCGTAATTTTCGTGTGTACTTCCTTTACTGATAAAATGGTATAGCGGAACATTATTCTGAACTATACTGTCAGTTTTAAAATAAACCTCAGCTGCATTAAACCAAAAAATACCCAAGTTATAATAGACTTCGTAGGATATTTTCTCACCCGATGTAATGGTATTATTGGCCGTTATACATTGGGCAGGAAGCCTCTGATAACAGAGAAAGAAAACGAAAAATAAAATAATTATTTTAGTGTTGATCAACACGTATTAATCGGCTAAACTGTTATTCATCCAGTTCAATAATAAATCTGTAATATTTTCAGGTTGAGGGCTTCTTTTATTGCGGACGTACCATCCGGATGTTGCGACAGCAACATAAAGGGCATCTTTAACATTAAGTCCGGCAAGCAGCCCGCTGCAGAATCCACCGTTAAAATGATCACCTCCGCCTGTTGTAAGTTTTGGCTGAGCGCAATACGGTCCCGGTATTCCGGCAACTTCGTTGCCAACAGAAGCTCCGGCACAATCGAGGGCATGGATTACAACACCGTAGATGCCCAGTTTTTCTTTCAGTAATAACGCAGAAAGCTGTAAACCTGAAGGACTGTTTACAGGGAGGGTTTTAATGTCAAGTAATTCCGATATCTGTTCTGCTTCCCTGAAATTCAATCCAAGGATGCAACCGGCTTTTTTATTCAGTGCAGCAAGTTGCTGAAGGAGTTTTATCTTGTCCTGATCTGTCCTTTTTTCAGGATCAGCAAGGTCAAAGAAAAATTTTACATTACCTCCTGAGGGAAGGGAGGAGATGATATATTCGAGAATTTCCTCCATTTCGGTAAGCATGGTCCAGTTAGTACAGGCAACCAGATCAGCGCCGGAAAGAAGTTTAATAAATTTTCCTTCTCCGAAAACATGGTTGAGGTTTTTAAGACACATGTCCTTCAGGGGCTCCAGCTTACCCAACATGATTTTTCCGTCATAAAACTCGATGGCATCAGTGTGTCCCGGGTTTCCAACAGAAATAAGCCTGCATTTTTCTTCCATTGGCCTGAAAACAGGTAAAATATCGGGGTATCCCAATAATCCGATATTGGTCACCATGCATCCTGAATGATACATCGCCATGGCCATCAGGGGGCCGTTGCCTCCGATCTTTTCCTGCAAAGGAACAAATTCAATATTGGCGGATTTGCCCGCCGCCGATGCGATCCTGTCGCTGAATGCAGTAATGGTCTCTATCCTTTCAAATAGATTTTTATCTTTACGTGTGGCAACAGGGTGTATGATTACATCAATAAATCCGTCAAATCCTACAATGACATTTTTCCGTTCTAAATTTTTATAAGAACTGTTAAAATTTTCAGCGGCAACGCTGATCTCATTTTTTATGATTGTCTCCATTTGCAGGAAATTAGTCTTTACATGAATTTTTTAAATGTCTGCCACCATCTTTCCGGTAAATCTTCGTTCAGAGCAGTTTTATAATCGTTGTAGGAACAGGGAACTATATAATGCCTTTCGTATTTGCTCATTAATTCGGTCTGTAGCGGGACTTCCATCCACCACCGGTCGCTTTTCCTGCTTTTATAAAAAACAATGCTTTCGGTCTGGTCTTTAAATGTGACATGGTACTTTATGAAGTTTTCTTTATCTTTCGAAGGATAGTCTTTTGTGCGGTTATAAAATCCGTCGATGAAATACCACATCATTTGGGCGATCAGCATAGCTGTCTGCTCATGATTATCAAACATGGGGTTATATTCATAAAATCCGATGGAAGTGAGCTTCTCGCTTAACCCGGCATACCGGATGATCTGGCAAACCTCCTCACCGTAAAACCCATTCGGTGAACTGTTGCCGTTTCCGGGGGCATCAGACTGGCGAACGCATGATATATCGAAAGAAAACAAGTCGGCATTACGAACCATGGGCTCGACTTCTTCCAGGTTCGTCCGTATCAGGCCCAGGCGATAGGTATCGAAGTAAAGTTTATTCATCAGAACCACGGCATCCTTGTCTACAAAATAGGTTTGATAACCGGCATTCGTGTAGTTAAAAAGAAAATTTGGCTGATGCAGGATAATCCTGCTGAGAAAAGACCGGGAGTGGATTTCATCCTCGGCTGAACCCAGATCGAAAACAGGGTCAAGGCAAAACATATTGATGGTTTGTCCCAGGTTTTCATAAGCTAAATAATTGGCATACGTCAGATCCTGGCTGCCGCCGATAATCAGCGGGATAATTTTGTTCTGTATCAGTTCGGAACAAACATTACTCAGGGCAAAGTATGTATCGTCTACAGTATGACCGTTCCTGATATTTCCAAGGTCTGCAACGCGTGTGTTATAGGTTCCTTCGAACAATCTGTAGAAATTCTTGCGGATAAATGCGGGTCCGTCGGCACAGCCTGAATTATTTACTGCACGCCTGTCTTCTTTCACACCAATAATGGCAATGTCAAGATTTTCAAGCAAAGGAAAGGCTCCTTCCTCCTTATAAGAAAGAATTTCGTCCCCCATGCGTTTTTTGTGTCCTTTTTGGCTGTATTCGCGATCGGGTGGTTCAACAGGCTCAAAATAAACGGAAATATCCATAGTAAAATAAATTATGTGGATTTTTTATTGCGGACGGGCTTTTTTTTAGCAGGTGAAGAAGTTCCTTTATTTATAATTTCACTGCAATCTTCGAAAGTTAATGTGCCCGGATTCTTCCCTTTCGGAATTTTAAAGTTTTCCTTACCATTGCTGATATATGGCCCATATTTTCCATTCAGTACTTTTATTCTTTCTTCACCCGGGAACTCCCTTATCACTTTCTTCGTGTTTTTCTCTTTCTGCGACAGTATCGACTCTATTGCTTTTTGAAGGTCTATGCTATCAGCTTTGACGGATCTTCCAAGAGGAATATTATCAATGCCATGTTTCAGATAAGCTCCGTATTTACCAATGGCAATCAGGACTTCTTTCCCTTCGTATTCCCCTATCTTTAAAGGATACTTGGATTTATTTTCGGCCATCTCCTTATCTTTTTTTCTTTTTTCTTCAATAACCTCAATGGCTCTTTGTTCTGAAACGGTATAGGGATCGTCTTTTAATCCGAGGGAATAAAAAGTATTATTCAGTTTTATATAAGGTCCAAACCTGCCTATTCCGACAGTAATGTTTTCATTTTCATACTTACCGGCAATACGGGGCAAATCAAATAATGTCAAGGCCTCATTCAGCGTAATTGTATCAATGGACTGACCTTTATTCAGACCGGCAAACTTTGGTTTTTCCTCGCTTTCAGTATCGCCTATCTGTATCATAGGACCGTATCTTCCAAGTTTTACGTAAACGTTCTTTTTGGAAGCAGGATCAATACCGAGAAGTCGTTCACCACTGGCACGTTCTGATGTTTTCAGCGTTTTTTCAACCTGGGGATGAAAAGAAGCATAGAATTCTTTGATCATCTCATTCCAGTCCTTTTCTCCCTGCGCTATCTCATCAAATTCTTTTTCCACACTTGCGGTAAAATTGTAATCGAGGATGTTGACGAAATGCTGAACAAGGAAATCATTTACAATAGTACCAATATCTGTAGGGAAGAGCTTGTTCTTTTCATACCCTGTTTTCTCGGTTTTCGTTTCTTCTTTGATCTTTCCTTTTTTCAGTATAAAATTTTTATAAGAACGGGAAACCCCTTCTTTATTTTGTTTCACAACATAACCTCTTTTTTGTATTGTCGAGATCGTGGGGGCATAGGTGGATGGTCTTCCTATACCCAGCTCTTCGAGTTTTCTGACAAGGCTGGCTTCAGCATAGCGGTATGGCTGTTGTGAATATTTCTGGGTCGCCTGCATTTCTTCTAATGAGGGTTGTTCCCCGACAACCATTGGAGGCAGCGTGCCTGAATTACCGTTGAGAGATTCATCATCTGTCGACTCAATGTACACTTTAAGAAACCCGTCAAATTTGATCACTTCGCCAGAAGCAATGAATTTCTCTTTTACAAAGGAAGAAATATCGATGACAATATCTGTTTTTTCCAGCACGGCATCGCTCATCTGTGAAGCAATCGTGCGTTTCCAGATCAGGTCGTACAATTTTTTCTGCGTTGCATCTCCGTCGATATCCTGATTTTCGATGTACGTTGGACGTATTGCTTCATGTGCTTCCTGAGCACCTTTTGTACTGGTCCTGTACTTTCTGATTTTCACATATTCCGGACCAAACAGCTTGCCGATTTCTTTTTTTGCAACACCCAAAGCCATATCCGACAAATTCAATGAATCTGTACGCATATAGGTGATCTTCCCCGATTCATAAAGTTGCTGTGCAATCTGCATGGTTTTTTCAACCGACAGGCCTAGTTTGCGTCCTGCTTCCTGTTGCAGGGTAGAGGTTGTAAAAGGAGGTGCAGGTGATTTCTTGGCCGGCTTTTTATCAATGGATGCTATGGAGTAAGTTACCGAAATGCACTTTTCGAGGAAAGTTTTGGCTTCTTCTTCCGTTTTAAATCTTATGTTAAGTTCTGCTTGAAATGTATTGGTTCCAAACGTATTACTGATTTCAAAAACACCTACCACCCTGAAAAAAGAGACCGTCATGAAATTTTTTATTTCGTTTTCTCTTTCCACAATCAGCCTCACGGCAACCGACTGAACCCGGCCGGCTGAAAGTGCCGGTTTAATTTTTTTCCATAGAATAGGGGATATTTCAAATCCGACCAGCCTGTCCAGCACTCTGCGTGCCTGTTGGGCGTTCACCAGGTTAACGTCTATATTACGGGGATTCTTAACAGATTCGAGTATGGCATTTTTCGTGATCTCATGAAAAACAATACGTCTTATTTTGTCCTCTTTCAGGCTGAGTGCTTCTTTAAGGTGCCATGCAATAGCTTCTCCTTCGCGGTCCTCATCAGATGCCAGCCACACTGTTTCTGCTTCTTTGGCAGCTCTCTTCAGGTCGCTAACAATTTTTGCCTTTTCGGCAGAAATTTCATACAGGGGCTTAAAACCACCTTCAATATCAACACCAAGGCCTTTTTTTGTCAAGTCCCTGACATGCCCGAAGCTCGACCTTACAAGGAATTCGCTACCCAAAAATTTTTCAATTGTCTTTGCCTTTGCAGGGGACTCAACGATTACCAGATTTTTTACCATATTAAAATTGAATGAGTATTATATTCCGGCAAAATTAAAATAAAATTATTCAATAAACTTCCTTTTTTCATTTACAGGTGGATAAGCCTGTTTTTTAAGTATTTTTGCAAGTCATTATTTTAGAGGAAATATCAATGTTTTAAACGTATTCAACTGCATTGGAAAAAGAAAAAAGAATTTATATTGAAACGTACGGGTGCCAGATGAATTTTTCTGATAGTGAGATTATTGCATCTATTATGAAAGACAAAGGTTATTCCCTCAGCGATGACCCGAAAGAAGCCGATGCCATTTTTATCAATACCTGCTCCATACGGGATCATGCCGAGCAACGTATTTTGAAACGCCTCAGGGAGCTGAGTTCTCTTAAAAAGAAAAATAACAAACTGGTGATAGGTATTCTCGGTTGTATGGCAGAGCGCTTGAAAGAACAGATACTTGAGCAGGAGAAAATAGTTGATATTGTTGCAGGTCCTGATTCTTACAGGCAGCTTCCATCATTGCTGCAGGAAGTGGAGGCCGGACAGAAGGGGATCAACATATTGCTGTCGGAAGACGAAACTTACACCGATATTATCCCGGTACGTTATGCATCAAATAAAGTATCGGCCTTTATTTCCATTATGCGGGGATGCCAGAACTATTGCTCATATTGTGTGGTTCCTTTTACAAGAGGCAGGGAAAGAAGCAGGAACGTTTCTTCCATAGTGGATGAAGCCAGAGAATTATTTGAACAGGGATATCGCGAGATTACAGTTCTTGGTCAGAATGTCAATTCGTATCTGTGGGAAGCCAAGGGCAGCAAAGTAAATTTTGCCGGGTTGCTGGAGCAAATGGCAGCAATAGATCCAATGTTGCGCCTGCGTTTTGCCACTTCCCATCCGAAAGATCTGTCGGACGAGCTTTTACAGCTTATGGCTTCATACAATAATATTTGTAAATCCATCCATTTGCCTGTACAGTCCGGTAGTAGCAGGATATTGGTGCTGATGAACCGCAAATATACCCGCGAATGGTATATGAACCGTATCGAAGCGATTCATTCCATCTTGAAAAACTGTAGCGTTTCAACCGATATCATCACAGGGTTCTGCACGGAAACGGAAGATGACAACCATCAAACCCTATCACTGATGGAATGGGCAAAATTCGACTTTGCTTACATGTTTAAATATTCGGAAAGACCCGACACTCTTGCTGCAAAAAAATATCCTGACGATGTTCCTGAAGACACAAAATCAGCCAGATTGAAAGAAATTATTGCCCTTCAGCAAAAGCTTTCTTACAACAGTAATAAAAATGATACCGGAAAAGAATTTACAGTATTGGCGGAAGGATTGTCCAAACGTTCAAACGCTCATTTGTTCGGAAGAAACAGCCAGAACAAAGTAGTGGTTTTTCCAAAAAACAATCACTTTCCAGGTGACTATGTCAACATTATGGTAACTCACTGTACTCCGGCGACTTTAATCGGCACAGAGTCTGACCTGCAAACGCCATGCTAAAAGCATTAAGTTGTAAATATGGTTTGATTTTTGTCTTTTCTTGGTTCAGCTATTGCGCGGTTTTCTCTCAAAAAGTAATGGATACTGTTGACTTCCGGTCCAGAAAAGTCATTTTATTTCAGGATCATAGCTGGGAGTACTTACAGCCTTCCGATTCGCCGCAATCGTATGTTTACAGAGAATATTGGGATACGACTCATGTCTTCCCTTATACCGGTGAGAAAAACAAAGCCGATTCCACGATCGTATCTTACCTTGGTTCGTTTCATTACAAAGGCTTCTGTCCGGTTCTCGGGAAAATTTACAGTAATTTTACAGCGACACATCAGGGTATAGATATTGCATTGAAAACAGGTGACACTATCCGGTCGTATTATAAAGGGAAAGTCCGGTTTGCCGCCTTTCATAAAAAGGGGTATGGAAATCTTGTCATCCTGAGGCATCCTAACGGCATGGAAACATTCTATGCTCATCTTTCCGTTATCCTTGCCGACACAAACCAGTGGGTTGAAGCCGGGAGCGTCATAGGGCTTGGTGGAAGTACAGGGCATTCCTATGCACCTCACCTTCATTTTGAAACACGTTACCATGACATTCCTTTAAACCCTTTTTATTTTATTGACAGGTCGCTGTATACTTTTAATACAGGCAAGGAAAAACCACAGGCAAATGAAAATAAAACCACGAAGTATCCTTTTTGTATCTATCATAAGGTAAAAAAAGGAGATACCCTCTACAATATTTCCAAAAGATATGGAACAAGCATCGATAAAATCTGCGATTTAAATAAAATCACCATCAATACCATAATGCATCCGGGGGATAGTTTGTGTGTGAAGAATGGGAATAATTGAGGACCGGTAAAATTATTCCTGATTAACAATGACAAATTACCCATTTTGGCTGGTTTTTGGTGTTTTTGCAGATCTCTCTTTTTCCTTTGCGGTTCTCCACAGTAAATAGGTATAAAGTATATTTAGCATATAGTTCCTGTAAATCACCGTTACCAGCGCCAAAACTTTTCAGCTTCCACTTTTCATTTATTCCAAAATCTGAATGTATCATTAAGGAATTATAAGTTTTTCGATTCGGTTGATTTCCAGTTAATAAATGAGTATCTTTGTTAAACCATATTTAAAAATACGAAACAATGAAAACAAAAGCTTTGCTCTTTTTTTTGTTATTTCCGGGCTTCATGAGCTTTTCTCAGAATGTGATGAATGGCGGCTTCGAGAACTGGAGTTCCCGATTCCTGTTTGAAGAACCCGATTCATTTCTGACTACAAACGGACAACTTTACTATATGGGAGGCCCGGCAAATGTGATAAAATCAACGGATGCCTACGATGGACAATATGCGGCTGAACTGCATACCATCACCTTTGGTACTGATACCATGATGGGGTTTCTGATTTATGGAAGTCCCAAACCCGGCGGAGGCGGGCTTATCGGTAAACCATATACCCACAAACCCGACACCTTAAGCTTTTATGCCAAATACAACATCATCCCTGGCGACAGGGCTACTATTGTCATTGGATTTACTATACATGCCATGTGTGACACCATGATTATGTTTCCCGTTTTTTTTACGGGGCAGAATAACACTTACACCCAGTATAAGATACCTATTTCATGGCCTCCTCTCGGCTGTGCCCCCGATTCTATGATGGCCATATTCTCCAGTTCAAACCTCGATCCTCCGCGAAGCCCGGGCAGCATTTTGTTTATTGATAAGCTCGAATTTATTGAAGGAAATTCCCGTTACGATTTTCCAAACGGTAACCTGGAAAACTGGACATCTCAAATGTCGCCTTATGAACCTGATAGTTGGACGAGTGTGAACTTTATATGTAATCCGGGTAATTTATCGGCAACACAATCCAGTGACAGGTATGAAGGTAATTATGCTATTTCTGTAAAAAATGTTGTAACAGCACCCGGCGACACACTCGGGCTTATCACTAACGGCAGGTTGGGGGACGGAGGCCCCCAGGGAGGGATGAAGGTGAATCTGAATCCCGATAGACTCACAGGCTTTTATAAGTATATTCCTGTAGGCCCGGATACTGCACTTGCCGGATTGTTCTCATACAGATACGATGCCGGACTCGACAGTAACATTCTGGTTGAACAGAATATGATCAGACTCCCGCCTTCAGCTTCATGGACTTCGTTTGAAGTACCTCTGAGTTATGATGCTGCCCCGAATATTGACACCCTTAATATCACTTTTGCTGCAGGCAATTATTTTTCCGCCCCGGCTGTAGGCGTGGGAAGCGTACTGATGCTTGATGCATTGAACCTTTCATATTACCACATGGGCATCGACAATGTTTTTCCGCATCAGATCCATATTTATCCTAATCCGGCATGCGATTATATATACCTTGATCAGCCGGTTTCAAATTCCGGTATGAATATAAATCTTTATGACCTTGCCGGGAAAAGGATTAAAAGCTTGCAGTATAAAGCACAAGAGGAACACGGGAAAATCCGGATTGATATCAGGAAACTCGGTTCAGGGGTTTACTTTGTGGAAACGGTTAACGGCAAAACCAAAAACAAGGGTAGTTTTGTGATTCAGCGATAATCAGACTTCGTAAAGAAAGTGATTATAAGGATATCGGGTGATATGAATGTTTTTAACTTCTTCATACAATAGGCGCCTGAAATCTTCCAGGTGAGTTTTTTGAATGGCAGAAATGAATACAACCGGTTGATTTTTCTTTGCCATCCAGGTCTGCTGAAGCATTTCCAGACTTGTGTTTTCTTTTGTTGAAGGACTCAGGTCATCAGGATCTTTTTCTATACAGGTGAAAGCATCCGTTTTATTAAATACTGTGATGATCAGCTTGTCACCTACCCCGATTTCAGCAAGAGTCTGCTGTACCGTTTCTATCTGCTCCTCAAAGGCAGGATGCGAAATATCAATGATATGCAATAAAATATCCGACTCCCGCACCTCATCCAATGTTGACTTGAACGACTCCACCAGATCGTGGGGAAGTTTGCGTATAAAACCGACGGTATCCGATAACAGAAAAGGGAGGTTTCCGATGACGACTTTGCGGACAGTTGTATCTAATGTAGCAAAGAGTTTATTTTCTGCAAATACCTCAGATTTACTGAGCAGGTTCATGATGGTTGACTTACCGACATTGGTATAACCTACCAGTGCGACACGTATCATGCCTTCCCTGTTTTGCCGCTGTGTGTGTTTTTGTTTATCGATTTTTTCGAGTTTTGTTTTAAGCAGGGCAATTTTACTTCGGATAATACGCCGGTCTGTTTCAATTTCTGTTTCGCCCGGACCTTTCAACCCGATCCCTCCTTTTTGTTTGGAAAGGTGAGTCCACATCCTGGTCAGGCGTGGAAGCAGGTATTGGTATTGTGCCAGTTCAACCTGTGTACGTGCATAAGATGTTCTTGCCCTTCTGGCAAAAATATCCAGGATCAGATGGTTACGGTCCAGTATCTTACATTCAAGAACACGTTCAATATTTCTTATCTGTGATGGTGTGAGCTGGTCGTCGAATATAGCAATGTCAATATTTTCAGCTTTGATATATGCTTTGATTTCTTCCAGTTTACCCGAGCCGACAAAAGTTCTGGAATCCGGCATCTCCAGTCTCTGGACGAAGCGTTTCACGGTAATGCCTCCGGCTGTTTCCACCAGGAAAGCAAGTTCATTAAGATATTCCGTACAGTTGGCTTCTCCCGCCGAAGAAGTGATCAGCCCGACCAGTATTACTTTTTCAGGTACTACAGCAGTGTTTATAGGTTCTGGCATGAAAATCTATTTCTTATTTCCTGCAGTGATAAAAAACAAAGCTACTCCCATTATAAGGAATACAGATGCAAAATGAACATCAGGGCGTAGGCTGAATGTCATAATCAGGCGGTAAGCGGAGGAGATGAAAAGCAGAAAAGCAGCGATGATGGTAAGGGTGTGTTTATTTGAAAAACCTCCTATAAATAATAAGGCTGCACCGGCAATAAAAACAAGTGCAACAAAAAAGGGCAGATGTTTATAATCAAAAGCATAAACAGTATTGAAAAACAACAGGTAAACCAGAATGATGACGGCCAGCCGTAGTACCCAAAGGGCAAAGGGATATAATGACTTCAGGGGTTTCATTTTATGGTTTTAAAATGGGCGGAAGCCTATAATTTCTCTAACTTCCCTAATGGTAACGGCAGCACTTTCTCTGGCCATGTCGGCACCTGTTTTAGCCACCTTATGCAGATATTCATCGTTCGCAGACAATTCAGAGATTTTATCTCTGACAGGAGCCAATACGCTGATAATATCCTCGGCAAGCTGCTTTTTCATGTCACCGTAGCGGATGGTGCAATTCTGATAAGTCTCCACGAAATGTGTATAAACAGAGGGTTCAGAAACAGCATTCATCAGTAAGAAAAGGTTTTCAACAGGCTGCGATTTTGGCTGACCGGGTTGTGTGGGACCGGTATCGGTAACGGCACGCATCACCTTTTTACGGATTACATCGGGTGCGTCAGCTAAGAAAACAGCGCTGCCTTCGTTATCCGATTTTGACATTTTGGTACTTCCGTCGAGACCCGGAATCTTCATCAGTTCCAGGCCGAAATTGTAAGCCAGTGGTTCAGGAAAATAAGTCACATTATACAAACGGTTGAACCTGCCTGCAAAATTACGCATCATTTCAAGATGCTGTTCCTGATCCTTGCCTACAGGCACTTTATCTGCCCTGTGTATGAGCACATCGGCTGCCATGAGTGTAGGGTAGGTGAGTAGCCCGGCATTGATATTGTTAGGCTGGCTGCGTGCCTTATCCTTAAAGGATGTAACACGCTGCAGTTCACCCATGTAGGCATTCATGTTTAACAACAGATACAACTCTGCTACTTCCGGAAGGTCGCTTTGAATATAAATTACTGCTTTTTCAGGGTCTATACCGGCAGCGAGGTATTCGACCAGCATTTTTTTAACATTTCCGTGGAGGTCTCCCGGTGTCGGATGAGTGGTCAATGAATGATAATCTGCAATAAAGAAAAAACAATGGTTTTCTTCCTGCATTTTAATAAAATTCATCACTGCACCATAATAATTTCCCAGATGCAGGTTTCCTGTTGGCCTTATTCCGCTGACTACTGTTTCCATAGTGCAAAATTACAAATTATTATGGTAAAAATATATAATGTTGCATTTGTATACTCTTCAGCTGTGATTTCTTTAGATGAAGATTAAACATCTACATCAATGACCACCCGGACGGTCTTATATTTACTCTCTGTCTGAAACTTGGCCAGGGAATACAGGAGCTCCTTTTTCAAGGCTTCAAGACTATGGTCCTTTTCGAGCTTGAACAGGATTTTTTTCAGGTATTCATTTTTGATCCGGGAAACCAGAGGATATTCCGGTCCGAGAATTCTCCTGCCGAATTTATTTCTCAGTTCTTTTGCCAGTTCGGCAGCCGCTTCATTGAGAAAATCAGCTTCTTTATGCTTCAGTGTGATCTCAATAAGTCTGAAATAGGGAGGATATCTGAATTTAAACCTTTCGTTCAGTACATAATTATAAAATGAAATGTAGTCATGGTTCACCACAAATTGAATAACAGGATGGTTAATAGAAGAGGTTTGAATAATAACTGTTCCCTGCCTGTTTTTCCTTCCCGCTCTTCCTGCCACCTGTGCCATGAGCTGATAACTTCGTTCATATGCCCTGAAGTCAGGAAAGGTCAGCATACTGTCAGCGTTGAGGATTCCTACAACAGAAACGCGGTCAAAATCCAGGCCTTTGGTGACCATTTGGGTCCCAACAAGAACATCGATGTTACCATCTTCAAAATCGTTGATGAGCCTCTGGAGGGAATCTTTGGCATAGGTTGTGTCGAGATCCATACGTGCAATACGGGTATCAGGAAATAATACCGACAATTCTTCTTCAACCTTTTCCGTGCCGAAGCCTTTCATAGTCAACCCGGTATCACCGCATTGCGGGCATTTCTCAGGGATGGGGATGAAATAACCGCAATAGTGGCATCTTAACTGGTTCCTGCTTTTATGATACGTCAGGGTGACATCGCAATGTTTGCACGAGGGTACCCAGTTACAGGAATTGCATTCAAGCCTGAGAGAGAATCCACGACGGTTCTGAAAAAGAATCACCTGTTCCTTTTTTTGCAAAGCTGCGGAGATATGTTCAAGCAAAACTTCCGAAAAATGTGATTTCATTTTTTTCTGTCTGGCAGCTTCCCGGAGGTCAACTGGAATAATTTGCGGCATTTCCATTCCCCCGAAGCGCTCCGAAAGCTCAACCATCGTGTATTTACCGTTGGTGGAATTGTAATAGGTTTCAAGGCAGGGTGTTGCCGACCCCAGAACGACTTTTGCCCCGTGAAGCCGGGCAAGGTAAATGGCTGCATCGCGTGCATGGTACCTTGGAGCGGGATCAGCCTGTTTGAAGGAAGTATCATGCTCTTCATCAACGATAATCAGTCCCAGCTTATTGAACGGCAGAAACAGGGCCGAACGGGCGCCGAGGATGATGGAGTATTTGGCCTGAGCATCAGCCCTGACGGCCTCATTGACCCTGTTCCATATTTCCACCCTTTCATGTTCATTATAACGGGAATGATATACTCCCACAGCATCACCGAAATATTTTCTTAACCTGTTGATGATCTGTGTGGTAAGAGCAATCTCGGGAAGGAGATACAGCACCTGTTTACCCTTTGAAATGATGTCATATATCAGTTTGATATAGATTTCCGTTTTCCCGCTTGAGGTTACCCCATGTAATAAGGCAACATCCTGATGAAGAAAAGCCTCATAAATATTCTGCAGGGCATCTGTCTGTGCTATGCTGAACTCAATATCTGAAACAGGAGCCTGTGCATCAAAAGACGCTAGCCGCGAGATCACCCTATCGTAAACCTTAAAAATGCCTTTCTTTTCCAAAGCTTTTAATTGTGCCGCAGAAGCAGCTGAATTTCTGATCAGTTCCTGTTTTTTCAGGCTGCTGTAAGGGTCTCCTTTTCTTGTCGTAATGCTGATATAATCCATCAGCAGAATTAATTGTTTTTCAGTTCTTTTGCCTTCCAGCAGATCAAAAACTTTTTTCAGAGCTTCATCTTCATGGTATTTCTCTTCAAGACAGACAAAACTTTCAATACGGGGTTTGTATCTCTCCACTATTTCATCATCCAGAATCACAACTCCTTTTTCAATCAGCGTTTTAACCAGGGAGATCACCTTTTTATTTTCAACTATCCCGGTAACTTCATGTATGGTCAGGCATTTACGGAGATCCAAAGCTTCGGCGATAAGATACTCTTTATCGGTCAGCAGTGAAAAATCATGATCAAATGCCGGATTCAGATATAATTTTGATTCACCGGCAAGCTTTAAACCTGAAGGTAATGCCACATTCATAACTTCACCCGGATGGCAGAGATAATATGTGGAAATCCACTCCCAGAAAGTAAATTGCATCTCATTGACAATGGGTATGGTATCAACCACAGAAAGAATGTACTTCGGAATATAACCCTGAGGTGGTACTTCATGCAGGCGTCGTACAAGCGCCGTATATAGTTTCCTCGCACCAAACTGAACCACAACTCTTTTTCCTGCTGAAATACTGCCGTTCAGCTCATATGGAACCCGGTAGGTGAATAAACCTTTAACAGGCAGGGGTAGCAAAACATCGGCAAAATAAGTAATCCTTTCCATAGTTTTAAATCAATCCTGTTGCAAGTTTAAACAAATCTGACGGGATTATTAATGATGTTGAAAAATAAATCAATTGCCAAAATTGATTATTTTTGCTTTAAATTAAATCCTGTGATGAATAACAACAAATCCATTGCCATTCTTTGCGCCGGAGGTCCTGCACCCGGCATCAACACTGTAGTTGCCACTATAGCCAAAATATTTATTGTTGACGGTTACCGTGTACTTGGCCTGAACTATGGTTATAAAACGCTCTTTACTGACACGCCGGATTATATTCAAATTACATACGAAATTGCAGACCGGATTTTTGATCGAGGCGGTTCCTACCTGAAAATGAGCCGCTATAAACCAAAACCAGAAGAGTACAACACCGTTTTTTTTCAAAGGGAAAATATCAGTTTACTCGTTACTATAGGTGGGGATGATACTGCTTCCACTGCAAACAAGATAAGCATATTCCTTGCCGGCCAAAACGTTCATATACAGAATATTCATGTTCCGAAAACCATCGACAACGATCTTCCATTACCTGAAAATATACCTACTTTCGGCTATCATACTGCAAAGAACGAGGGTGTCAGGGCCGGGAAAACCCTCCTTGAAGATGCCCGTACAAGCGATCACTGGTTCGTGGTTTCTGCAATGGGAAGAGAAGCAGGTCACCTGGCAATAGGGATTGGAAGCGCCTGTCATTATCCCATGATCATCATTCCTGAAATGTTCGGTAATGTTGAAGTTACATTCGACCGCATCGTGAAAATGATGGTATCGTCCATGGTAAAACGTAAACTTGCCGGCATCAATTACGGTGCTGTGATCATATCCGAAGGCGTTTTTCATTTTATAAGTGATGAAGAAATGAAACGGTGTGGCATCGTGTTTACTTATGATGAGCACGGGCACCCGGAGCTTGGTAAAATAAGCAAGTCTCATCTTTTCAACGATCTGCTCGGTAAAGAACTGGCCGTATTGAATCTGAAGTTCAAAACACGCCCTGAAGAACTGGGTTATACTCTGAGGTGCGTTGACCCTATAGCTTACGATCTGCGTTATTGCACAAAACTGGGTTACGGAGTGAGAGAACTTTATGAACGAGGCGAATCACAGTGTATCGTTGTGATCACAAGAGACGAAAAAGTTGTACCTCTTTACATGAAAGATATCACCGGCCCCGACGGCAAAGTGAAGCCACGTCTTGTTGATGTCAACAGTGAGCTGTTCCGCTCTACGCTTAGGGCAATGGAATATATCACTCCATATGATTATGAAAAAGCCAGCGAGTACCTGCCTTCTCCTGAGCAATATAATTTGAAAAATATTCTGAATATTCAGGAATAGGGCTCCGAAATTATTAATAAACCGGAGACATTTTCATTCAACTACAAGCATCAGAAATAATTAAAATGGTTTTCATAGGAAAATAGTTTTTATAATTTCATTTGCTTGTCTCTATTATCCGGCCTTGAATATCATATTTATGGCCGGAATTTACCAGACTACAATCGAATATGACTAATATTTATTGTATTTCTGATGACATCATTATTTAGACAAGTTATAAATTCGGATCCGGCAAAATAATAATAGATTGCATTTTTTTTGATTAAGTGTAGTGCTTCCCTGTATACAAACAAGGCATTTTATTTTCGACAATAAAAATGATATAGCCTGTTTTCATGCCTCTTAAATTAATTCATACTTTTGCAGGAGATTTTACTTTTTCCTCATGTCTGCACAAAACAATAAATTTTCGATCTATCTCCCTTTTCTTTTTGCCCTTGTCCTCATCACCGGTATTTTTTTGGGAGTCAGGCTCAGGTCATCAAGCATACGGACTGATGACAATAAGGTCAATGATATTATTCGCCTGGTCAAAGACAATTATGTTGATACCGTCAGCAGTGAAGCCCTGATTGGGGATGCCGTTAATGGCATGTTACAGGCGCTTGATCCCCATTCGGTTTATCTGCCTGCCAGCGAGTTCAAGGAAGCCAACGAATCACTTGAAGGTAATTTTGAAGGCATAGGAGTTCAGTTCCGTATTGAAAATGATACGATTATAGTAGTGAATACTGTCCCTAAAGGTCCATCCGAAAAAACAGGAATTAGTGCCGGCGACCGGATTGTTCGGATTAATGATACCTGCGTGGCAAAAATCAAGATAACCAACGAACAGGTCATGAAAAAACTGAAAGGGCAGAAGGGAACAAAGGTAAAGGTCGGCATTTTCAGGCGGGGCGTACCTAACCTGCTTGATTTTATCATTACCCGCGATGTCATTCCTACTTATTGCATTGATGCGGCATACATGGTTCAGGGCAACATCGGTTATATCAGGTTAAACAAGTTTTCAGCGTCCACTATGGATGAATTTCATCAAGCGGTCAGTGCCCTGCAAAATAAAGGAATGAAAAAGCTGATCCTTGACCTTCGTGAGAATGGAGGAGGTTATCTGCAATCAGCTATTGACCTTGCTGATGAATTTCTTCCGGATAAAACACTTATTGTCTATACAGAAGGCAGACACAGAAAAACGCAGAATGCCTATGCTACTTCAAAAGGTTCACTGGAGAAATGCCCACTCGTCATTCTTATCGATGAGTCGTCAGCCTCGGCCAGTGAGATCCTTGCAGGAGCCATTCAGGATAATGACAGGGGTCTGATCATTGGCAGACGATCATTCGGGAAGGGTCTGGTTCAGGAACAAATAAAGCTGGACGACGGATCGGCTGTCAGGCTTACAGTTTCCCGCTATCATACTCCTACAGGAAGGTGCATACAGAGACCTTACCGCAACGGTTACGAAAAATATTACCTGGATTATTACAACAGCCTTCTTTCAGATGAAACCGACAGCACCGGCACTATCGTTTTACCAGATTCTTTAAAATATAAAACGCCTGAAGGGAAAACTGTCTATGGTGGTGGAGGTATCATGCCTGACATCTATGTGCCCGTTAAAAAAAGCCGCGACTATTTATACCTGAATAATGTCAGCAACAGGGGCCTGATGTATCGTTATGCATTTGATTACACGGATAAAAAACGGGATTACCTTAAAAAAACCTATAATTCTGAAACGTTTATCAGAACATTTGTGATCAGCGATAATGAACTGAATGACTTTTTTGTTTATGCCGGTCAGAATGGGGTTAAACGCGACGATAAATGCATCAGCGCAACAAAAGATGTTATCCGCTTAAGGCTGAAATCATATATTGCCCGCAACCTGTTTGATGATGAAGCATTCTATAAGATCATCAATCCCCGTGATGATGTTTTTATGAAAGCTCTTGAAGAAATGATCAGGACTAAATAAACTATTTACTTCTTTTTTTGTTATCTTTATATTCGTTAATCTTAAATATTTAATAATATGGCTTTTCAATTACCGGAATTACCTTATGCTATGAATGCACTAGAGCCTTTTATTACAGCAAAGACTCTTGAATTTCATTATGGGAAACATCATCAGGCTTATGTTAACAATCTGAACAACTTGATACAGGGGACAGAATTCGAGACTGCAGGTCTGGAAGAAATAATCATGAAAGCCGGTGGTGGTATCTTTAATAATGCCGCACAGATCTGGAATCATACGTTTTACTGGAACTGCCTTGCTCCCGGTCGCGGTGGTGAACCTGCAGGACCGCTTGCCTCCTTCATTATCAGGGATTTTGAATCGTTTGAAGTTTTCAAAACGAAGTTTACTGCTGCCTGTGCCACTCTTTTCGGTTCGGGATGGGCATGGCTGGTGCAGACTCCCGAAGGAAAGCTCGAAATCGTTCAGGAAAGCAATGCAGGAAATCCAATGAAAAAAGGCTTAAAACCCCTGCTTACGTGTGATGTATGGGAACATGCCTATTACCTGGATTACCAGAATAAACGCCCGGATTATATTGCCGGTTTCTGGAACCTGATTGACTGGGATGCGGTAGCAGGCAGATTATCCGATTAATTCTTCAGAACAAACTTACAGCTTTCGACTGTTTTTCCACTATATATAGTGAGGTATTAAGTTCCTTCTGATAAACTTTTGATATTCATCAGATAGGTGTCATTGTTCACATTTTTAAGAACAATATTTTCGATCTATTACATTTAATGTCAGATAATATTAAGGTAATTGATATAGCTGGTTTATAGAATTTTATGGTTAATTCCCCGAGAGAAGGATTAGGGTAAACGGCTGAAACGATTTTAATGCTTCTGTTTTCGTTAATATTCCCTGTAGTATCATTCGTTTCATTCACGTTCTTCAGCCAGTTCTGAGCCTGTCCGCTTTGTGAAGTAACCCTGTAAATTACCGGTGATGAAAAGTCCTGGGGTATCCCGCTCCAGGGCATCAGTGTTGCTAAAGGTGAAACAGTTATAATTGGCGAAAGTGATGTGAGGTTGGTTCCTAAAGGAATGTAACAGATTACTGTATGGTTCGTGTTATCAATGAATTCATTGCCAACTTCATCGTCAACATGGAAAGAGATAATGTCTTTAGCATTATTCGGAGTATATGCTTCGGTAACATGTATTTCCAGAGAAAAGGGCTGGCCGGAAAATAAATATAAAAACAAAAAGCGTGGAGTATAGTTTCAGTAATTTCATTTGATACCAAATTAAAAAAAAAGTTAATTAATTATCAATAATTTAAAAAATTGTCTGAAAAAGTTTGACCGGATTCTTTTTCCATTATACAGATGAGTTTATTACATTTGTAAAAACGAATCTTATGTTTACGCTTACAGAATTGAAAGAAAGATATGCCAGGCCGCAGGATGGGTCCCGTTTTACCAGCATCAATGGTATTGAAATCCATTACCGTGATGAAGGGGAAGGGTTCCCGGTTCTCCTCGTGCATGGTACTTCATCATCATTGCATACATTTGATGGCTGGGCAGCAGAACTTCGTAAGAAATACAGGGTCTTGCGCTTCGATATGCCCGGTTTTGGACTGTCGGGTTCTATGCCTGATAAAGATTACAGTTTAGATAATTATTTAAAATTCATTGATGCTTTTCTCGAAAAAATGAACGCAGAGAAGTGCCATATTGCAGGCAGTTCCCTTGGCGGATGGTTCTCCTGGGAGTTTGTACTGCAATACCCGCAGCGTATTCATAAGCTTATTTTAATTGATGCCGCAGGGTTCATCACAAAAGAAACGCTACCCTTTTTATACAAAGTGGCGCGTTTACCCATAGGACGGTTGATGTTTATGAGTGTTAGCAGCAGGAGAATCTTTCCGTTTTTCTGCAGGGGTGTCTATGGTAATTACAGGAATATTGAAAAGCATATTTTTGACCGTTATTATGATATGTTCTTCAGGAAAGAAAATCTCGATGCTTTTCTGAAAATTGCTCAAAATGATCCTTTCAGCAACGCTGACAGCTTGCCCGAAATTACAGCTCCTGCATTAATTATGTG
>Ga0114951_10000922_pt1 | contig 38941 bp, 30 predicted proteins | sample AM7aDNAmetaG_FD_88677 | JGI IMG/M metagenome (GOLD analysis project Ga0114951, IMG submission 88677) | Freshwater microbial communities from Finland to study Microbial Dark Matter (Phase II) - AM7a DNA metaG | ecosystem: Environmental > Aquatic > Freshwater > Lake | place: Finland: Lake Alinen... | reverse complement strand
CGGGTTCTGCTGCGAACAAGACTTGAGCATTCGCCCCCTGCAAATGCGAAGTGGCATGTGGGAGTTGTGAAATCACCGCCAGTGGGTCGCCTTGCCCTTGCCGTTGCATCCGTTAAACTGACCGTGGAGCCAAACTTCTTTCCGGAGCCGGTATCGCATGGATGGTGTATTGATCCTCAAGATCGTGATCGCCGTGGGCATTATGCAGATGCTTCTCGGGCTGATTTCCTATCTCATTCTTCTTGAGCGGAAGACCGCGGCGTGGATTCAGGACCGCGTCGGGCCGAACCGCGTCGGGCCGCAGGGGCTTCTGCAGCCCATTGCCGACGGCGTGAAATTCATCCTCAAGGAGGAATTCATTCCCAAGCAGGCGGACAAAGTGTTGTTCCTGCTTGCTCCCATTGCGATTTTGACGCCGGCCCTGTGCGGCTTTGCGGTGATCCCCTGGGGAGGAATTCTGCAGAAGGGCGCGACGATTCCGGTGATCGGCTGGTCGCTTCCGGTGGATTTTCCTTTCATGGTCGCCAATCCTGATGTGGGCGTGCTTTTCGTTCTGGCGATGGCGGGATTGGCCACGTATGGCGTGGTTCTCGGCGGGTGGGCTTCGGGGTCCAAGTATTCGTTTTTGGGCGGGCTTCGTGCTACCGCTCAAATGCTTTCGTACGAGGTGCCGCTGGCGCTGTCGCTGATGACGGTGCTGCTGGTCGCCGGGACGCTGAGCCTGACGAAGATGGTGGAGTCGCAGGCGGGGTATTTTGACATCGCGGGGCTGCACTTTCTGCCGAAATGGAACATTTTTGTTCATCCCGTGGCCTTTGTGATCTTTACCGTGTGCATCTTTGCCGAGGCCAATCGGACGCCATTTGATCTGGCCGAGTGCGAGTCTGAGCTCGTCGGCGGCTATCACACGGAATATTCTTCGATGAAATTTGCCTTGTTCTTTCTGGCGGAATATTCGGCCATGATCACCGGCGCGGCGGTCATGATTTCTCTGTTCCTCGGCGGATGGCATCTTCCGTGGATCGATTACCTTATCTATGGCAAGGCCCAGCCGGTCGACGGTGGCTGGATCGACGTGCTCATCAAGTTCTGCGTCTTCTGGGGCAAAGTCGTTGCGTTCCTGTTTTTCTACATGTGGGTTCGCTGGACGCTGCCGCGTTTCCGTTTCGACCAGCTCATGAGCTTGGCGTGGCGCGGGCTGATTCCGGTGGCTCTCGCGGCGCTGCTGTTCACTTCATTTGTGGTGTATCTGCACAAGCAGATTGATTTGCAGTACCCGAATCTGTGGATATTCGTCGGTAACTTGGCGATCTTCGGGGTATTGCTGGCGATTCTTTCCCGGCCCCGCGCGGTACAGAATCGGCGTATTGCGGTTCCCAACAGCCGGTACAATCCGCAGTTGGCCCAGCGGGCGGTGCCTGTCGAGCCGGCATGATCTATCCATTTGAATGAGTTTTACAAACGCCCGGGATGATCTCCCGGGCGTTTTTTTTAGTTTTTAAAAAGAACCACTTCACAATTATGCAATAGGCGGTCGAAAGGTTCTTGGAGCAAGTAAATTTTGAACCCCTTATTTCATCGCCAATTGCCGCTGCAATTCTACAGGCGCCCCGATATCCCCTACGATCACTTTGCCCACGTAGCTTCGTCCGGGTTCAAACCCCTTCTTGAGGCCGCAGAAGCTCACGGTTTCCGCCGCTTTGATGGCGATCCCCAGCGGCTGACCTGTATCGCAATCGAGCCCGCTGGGGATGTCGATGCTGATCACGCGGCGGCCGCATTTGTTGATTGCGTCAATCACTTCGCGGGTCAATCCTTCGATGGTTCGGGATAACCCGGTGCCGAAGAGTGCATCGACGACAATGTCGCCGGGCGAGCCCTCCACCAGCCAGTCGCGAAATTCGGCATGGCCTGGCGTGAGGATTTCCACCGGCAGGTTCATCGCGTCAATGATCTTCAGTTGTATGGCTCCGGCTTCCGTAAACTTTTCCCGCGGTGCGAGCAGCAGCACCATCACATCCGCCCCCGCATTGTGCAGATGCCGCGCGGCAACCAGTCCATCGCCGCCGTTATTCCCCGGCCCGCAGACGATCAGCACCCGGCTGCCCGGCCGCACGGCGTGTTGCACGGCCAGCGCCACGGCCCGTCCCGCGTTTTCCATCAACACTAGAGTGGGAATGCCGAATTCTTCCACCGCCCGCCGATCGAGTGCTTGCAGTCCTTCTCGATCGAACGTCAGCGTTCCTGTGCTCATCTCTGGTCTCCGTGGCTGCAATTACCCCGCCGCGGCCACTGGGGGTGGCAGCAGTTTGTGTTTCAAGTATTGTCCGGTGTAGCTCTTCGGATTGGCAACAACTTTTTCGGGCGTGCCTTGTTCGACGATGGTGCCGCCGCCTTCGCCACCGTCGGGGCCGAGATCTACGATCCAATCGGCGCATTTGATCACATCGAGGTTGTGCTCGATGACCAGGACCGTGTTGCCCTGATCCACGAGCCGGTTGAGCACGTTCAGGAGATTGTGGATATCCGCGAAATGCAGACCCGTTGTCGGTTCATCCAGTACGTAGAGCGTGTGGCCCGTCGACGGTTTGCCGAGTTCTGTCGCGAGTTTCACGCGTTGTGCCTCGCCGCCGGATAGCTGCGTCGAGGCCTGCCCGAGCTGCACGTAGCTGAGGCCTACGTCGTTCATTGCCTGGAGGAGTTGCTTGATGTTGCCGAAGTTATCGAAGAACTCCAGTGCTTCTTCGATCCGCATGCTCAGCACGTCGCTGATGCTCTTGCCGCGGTATTTGATTTCCAGCGTTTCCCGGTTGAAGCGCGTGCCTTTGCATTCTTCGCAGGTCACGAAGACGTCGGGCAGGAAGTGCATTTCGATACGCTTGGTGCCCTGGCCCTGGCAGCTTTCGCAGCGCCCGCCTTTGACGTTGAAGCTGAATCGTCCGCTCTTGTAGCCGCGGATTTTCGCTTCACGCGTCTTGGCGTAGAGCTGGCGGATCAGGTCGAACACCCCGGTATACGTTGCCGGGTTGCTTCGCGGGGTGCGGCCGATCGGGCTCTGGTCGATTTCGATGACCTTGTCGACGAACTGCGCTCCCATCAATTTGGTGTGCGCCCCGGGGCGTTCCTTGGAGTTATACAATTTTCGTTTGAGGGCCTTGAGCAGGATTTCATTCACCAGCGTGGATTTGCCGGAGCCGGAGACGCCCGTCACGCAGACGAAACCTCCCAGGGGCATCTTCACGTTCAGGTTTTTGAGGTTGTTCTCTTTTGCCCCGATGATCTCGAGGCATTCCTTCAGGTCCACCTTTCGGCGTTTTTCCGGCGAGACGATCTGGTACTCGCCCGTCAGGTATTTGGCGGTGATGCTATCCCGGTTCTGCAGGATTTTGGCAAACGGTCCCTCGGCAATGATCTGCCCACCGTGGCTGCCGGCGCCGGGACCGAAATCGATCACCCAATCCGCAGCCCGAATGGTGTCTTCATCGTGTTCGACGACGATGACGGAGTTGCCGATGTCGGTGAGGTGGCGGAGCGTGCGGATCAGCCGATCGTTGTCTTTTTGATGCAGGCCGATGGTCGGTTCATCGAGCACGTAGCAGACGCCCACCAGGCCGCTGCCGACTTGCGTGGCCAGACGAATGCGCTGGAATTCGCCGCCGGAGAGCGTGCCGGTCTGGCGGTCCAGCGAGAGGTAGCCGAGGCCGACATCATTCATGAATCCTAGCCGCGCGCGTACTTCCTTGAGCACCGGTGCGGCGATTTGGGTGCGCTCGACATCCAACTCCAGCGTGTTGAAGTACTCCAAGGCGTGCGTGATCGACAGGCCGGTGACTTCGCGGATATTTTTCCCGCCCACTTTCACCGCCAGCGCCTCGGGTTTGAGCCGATCGCCTTTGCATTTCTCGCAGGGCTGTTCGCTGAGGTAGTTGTGCAAGCGGGCCTTTACGAATTCGCTCTCGGTATTCTCGAATCGCCGCTGGAGATTGGGCAGTGCGCCTTCGAATTCCGCGTTGTAGGTTGCTTCATCCTTGGCGGTGGCGCCGTACATCAGGATTTTGCGAATGCGTTCCGGCAGTTTATCGAAGGGCGTGCTTTCATCGATTTCGAAATCGCGGCAGAACTGCCGCATCAGGCGGTTGTAATAGATATTCATACGCCGTCCGTTGCGGCGGAAAGGCTCGATCGCCTCGACAACGGGCCGGGTCTTGTCCGGCGTGATCAGGTCTTCATCGAATTCCAGGATCGTGCCCAGCCCGCTGCAGGCCGAGCAGGCGCCCCAGGGGCTGTTGAACGAAAACAGCCGCGGCGAAAGCTCTTCGAGTGAACTTTCCGGATGGTCAGGGCAGGCGTATTTGCTGGAATAGACCGAATCGACCCATTTCCCCGATTCATCTACGGTGATCGCCACCAGGCCTTCCGCGAGTTTCAAGGAGAGCTCCACGCTGTCGGCCAGGCGCGAGCGGATCTCCGGCTTGATGATCAGGCGGTCGACGACTGCCTCAATCGTGTGTTTGAAATTCTTGTCCATGGCCGGGGCGGATTTGATTTCATGCACGGCGCCGTCGATCCGGCAGCGTACGAATCCCTGCCGCGTCATCGCCTCGAGGATCTCCTTGTGCGAGCCTTTCTGCCCGCGGACCAAGGGCGAGAGCACCATGAGCTTGGTCCCCTCTGGCCGTTTCATCACGGAGTCGACAATCTGCGTGGCGGTTTGTGAGGCGATCGGTTTGCCACAGACCCAGCAGTGCGGGGTTCCGGCCCGGGCGTAGAGGACGCGCAGGTAGTCGTAGATTTCGGTGGTCGTGGCCACCGTCGAACGCGGGTTGCTCGATCCCTGGCGTTGCTCGATGGCGATGGTGGGGGGGAGGCCTTCGATTTCGTCGCAGTCCGGTTTTTGGATCTGGTCGAGAAATTGGCGGGCGTAAGAGGAGAGACTTTCAACGTACTTTCGCTGACCCTCGGCATAGATGGTGTCAAACGCCAGCGAACTCTTGCCGCTGCCGGAGAGCCCCGTGAAGACGACAAGTTGCTCGCGTGGAATCTCGAGATTGACGTTCTTGAGGTTGTGTTCCCGCGCCCCTGTCACCCGTATGAACTTTGACGCCATTGGGGACTCCGATTGGACTGGGCCCTAAGAGAGCATTTCCGTGACCTTTGACCAATCTAGTATTGTATCATCGCGGTCAAATGGCCTCCAAATTTGTGCCCGCCCATTCATTCCTATGCTATACTAGTGATATGACAACGATTCGAGTCCATTTTGATGGCCGTGTACTGGTTCCCGACCAACCGGTGGATCTCCCGAAGGACACCCCTTTGGAAGTGGATGTTCGTACCCTCGCAAAGGACGCATCGACGTTGACCGACCTGACGACCATTGCTACCGAATTTCCCCCCGATCCCGCCGCGCCGCGTGATCGCGCCAGCCAACACAAGCATTATCTTTATGGCACCCCCAAGCAACCTTGATGAGCAACTATGATCTTCCTCGACACCGGTTATCTTCTTGCCCTGCTCGACCCGCTTGATGAGCTTCATGCTCGTGCGGTGGCATGGACGCAATCCCTTCGCGAGCCCACGCTTGTGTCCGAACTCGTCCTATGGGAATGTGGCAACCATCTTTCAGCGCCGTTGGAACGTCCCAAATTTCATACGCTGATCGAACGGCTTAGCGCCAATCCCGATTGCCAAATCGTAAGAGCCTCTCCTGATCTCTTTATCGCGGCCCTCGCCTTCCACCGCCGGCACGCCGACAAATCATGGTCTTTGACCGACTGCCTCTCCTTCCATCTCATGCGCCAGCACGGGATAACTCAGGCCTTAGCCTACGATCACCACTTCGAGCAGGCCGGCTTTCAAGCTCTTCTGCGGCGAGATCCGTAGACTTCATCAGTTTTCACGCATAGCCAGTTCCTTTCCCGCGACTCCACAGTGCCGTTTTCGTATAATCCAGTCAGTGGGCCACTATTGCGATTTGTCACCTCCCGTCATCCCGCTACTACTCGTCAATCATTATTTTCCTCGAGGACCCTATGCCCGGTGCCACAACCATTCCCATCTCCACGTCCGATGCGATCAACGCGCGAATCCTGTCGGTCTCTGAAGACCGCATCCAGGGATTCCTTTCTGATCCCTTTGGTGAAATCGCAGCGAAGTGTGACGTGGAACTGCCAACGGTTATTGAGCGTATAGTCGCGATGCTTCGCAACGGGACGATTCGCCGGGTTCGTCAGACCCTCATGGCCACCAATCTCGCGCAGGGATCGCTGGTCGCATGGAAGATCACGCCCGAGAAATTGAACGCTGGTTTTGATTACCTCTGGAAGGAGGACCCCTTCTCCGGCCATATCGTCATCCGCTCCACCGACAAGGAGACCACCGGTTCGGCGTATCGTCTTTGGACCACGCTCAAGGTGCCGCAGGGCTTTTCGCTGGCCAAGCATTGCGAATTTCTCCAGTCGAAAATTGGTTCGGAGAAATTCCTGCTGATGCCGGCGAAGAAGCTTTTCGTTCTGGGGGTTGGCCACGTCCGTCGCCGTACCATCAATCCGGGCGACAAGGCCGACGTTCCCGCGGAACCTCTCGGCACGGAGATCGTTCAGCTTTCGCCCTTAGACTGGCGCGTTCTCGAATCGCTTAAGCGCGAGTTCACGGCGGAAGAGCTCGAAAACTCTGCCGCTGCGGGCAATCACTTTTGGCAGACTCGCGCTGCGGAAGCCGGCGTCTCGCTCGAACAATTCCTCGCGGTCGGCAATTCTTTGCACGAGCGCAAAGTCATCGGGCGATTCTCCACATTTCTCGAGCACGTCAAGACGACCGCTGCCGGCGAGCGCGTCACGCAATACAACGCCTTGTTTCACTGGGCCGTCCCGCAGGGGCGGGAATTGGAAGCGGGTGCGGAAGTCGGCCGCCACTATTGCATGACTCACGCCTACTGGCGCGAAGGCGGTCCGGACTTTGCCAACGTCAACATCATGGGCGTGGTCCACGGTACGGAAAAGGATCGCGTTCTGGCGCACAAGATGGCCATCGATGCACACCTTGCTGCGGTCGGCATTCCCGTGAGCTACACGAATGTCTTCTGGGGCGGTCGATCCGAGATCAAGCCCAGCGAAATCTCGCCACTGGCCTATGCGGCGTTCTGTCGGCAAAACGGACTAGATCCTGCTTCGATGAGCGCGTAGGCCTTCCCCCGATCACTCCTTGATTTCCTGTGCTGAGACATATTCCGTCCAGCGTGCCGGCATGCCGCGGGTCAGTTCGGCGTTCATCGGCGGGCGGTACAGTGCCAGTGCTTGCGCCGCCATTGCCTGTTCCGTCGCGCCGTTCAGCCAGAACCGCATACGGAAACGATGGCGTCCCTGATCGGCGATGGCAGCCCGGGGAAATCCGCCCTTCAGTGGATCGGCTTTCAACGGGGTGTGATGCGCCATGTACGGCGAGCGGAGCAAGGTCAGCCGCAGCCGCGTTGATGTGGCATCCAGGCCAAACACGTCGGTCGATACCACGCCCATTTTTCCCCAGAGCGTCCAGTCGTGCACGGGCACTTCGCGTCCGCTGTTCACACGAATCACCCCCATACCCGGCGTGCCCTCCAGCCGCTCTTTGCCGCCCATCCCAGGCAGCACCAGCTTCAGCACCTTCTGGCACTCGGCCCACGTGATATTCAACAGGAGCTCCACCCACGGCTCGCCGGCGTAGACCCGCCACTCCGCGGTGAGTTGGCTCTTGCCGACCGTGCCTGCCTGATGAATCGACGCCATCAGCGGCCCCGAATCCTGCACGCGTGCTTTGTCCCATTTCACGGTGGCCAGCGGCTTCTCGCCGTACCGATCGGATTCATGGGTCCAGGTGTCACTGGGATCATCGATCAGATGCAGCCCTATTTGCGTGATCTTCCGGCCCTTCCAGAGCAGAGCGGTTTGTGTGGCGCCGGTCGTTACGGCCGCACCTGCCAGGTTGGAAATTCCGCGTGAGTTCGACTGCACTTGAGCTTTCACCTCTGCAGGAAGTTTGCTCAAGTCCAACCGATAGGCCTGGAACCCACCGGCGGGAATTTCCGTTTTCACCAGTACTCGCCGCAAACCCCAATGCCAGTCGGGCGCGTTGCCGGCGCTGGTCGGCACTGATTGGAAGGGCAATTCTTTCCCCCGCGAATCCAGCATACGCCAGGGATTCATCCAGACGCCTTCGGTATACACGGTTCCTTCAGCCCAGCCGGAAAACGCGACCTTGCCCGGATTGGTAAAGACCAGCCGCGGCAACTCATCACCCGGCAACTTGGACAGTTGTCGCCGAACGGCATACGAGGCAATCTCCTCGGCGGTGGAGGCGGCGCCATTGAGCTGGCCATCGACGAACGGGTAGGCTTCGGGAATCGATGTGCCGCCGAGCGTGTCGTGGAACTGGTGAGCGCATACTTCCTGCCAGGCGCGCTCCATCCTGGGGCGATCTTCCTTCGGCGCCACCGACTCGGTACGGATCAGGGCATGTTCGGCACGGCGAAGAGCGACTTTGTTCGTCCGCATGACCGTGTAGCAGCCGACCGCGTGCATTTGCAGTTCGCCGACGACGTCCGGCAGCTTCGGTTTTTCTTTATCGATAGCGGCAAAGAACCGTGCGATGGTGGAGAATTCCAGGCGGGCACCCGGGATCGCTCCCGGATTTTCCTTTACCCAGCGTACCAGGCGTTTGGTCGGGCCGCCGCCGTGATCGCCCACGCCGAAGAACGCCATTGTGTGCCGGCAACCGTCGGGCAGGGCTTCCACGCAGGCATCCAGGGGCCACTGCCAGACGCCGCCATCGAGCCCGTTCAAATAGGACTTGGCGATACGAAAGGTCTTGACTGCCTGGCCTCCGGCGCGCGAGCGCCAATTGAAGAGTCGCGCCGGCAACTCCATCTCATGTTCCTGCGGCCGCATGAAGACGTACCGATCCTGCCCGTGTTCGCGCAGAATCTCCGGGAGTATCGCGCAATGTCCAAAACTATCCGGGTTGAACCCGCAGCGCGTGCGAAGACGGAATTTCTCCCACACCCATTTCTGGCCCATCTCGATCTGCCGGCGAAGTCCATCGGCGGTGGGGAAATTGCAGTCCGGCTGCACCCACCACCCGTTGATCACTTCCCAGCGTCCGTTGTCCACGTGGCGGCGGATCCGCTTGAACAGCGAGGGATCGGCCTTCTCCGCCATCTGCAACGTCCACACTTCCCCTTGTGTGTAAAACAGTTCGGGGCTTTCATCCAGTCGATCGCACGCACTTCGAGCGGTCCCCAGTGCTTCATCCAATCCGCTGGTCCACGGCCACATCCATACTGGGTCCAAGTGTGCGTTAAATACGACATGCACGGTGATAGGTTTCATCTATACCCTTTTCGGCAACTGATATGTGCTGGTACGCATCGACGATCGCGGACCAGTCTGAACGATATTACCACAGGAAACACTTTCGTTCAGCTATGTCATACTCTTAACTGGCTATAGATTCATTTCCCCTGAGGAAGTGAGAGATTTGGGGATTGCAGGGAACTGGATATGAAGGTTCACTATCCACGAAATGCAGATATTGTGTTTAAGATCACGATTTGATGATTCAGATTCAACGCGTGTGACGAAAGGTGATTTGCTTTCCCCGATTACGCCACGGGCGTTTTTTCCCTTGCCGCGTCGACCACTTCCTTTACCACGCCGATGCGCGCGGTCGCTTTTTCCCGCAAGGCATGGTTCTCCTGAACCAGTTTCAATGTGTCGACGAGCAGTTCTCTCACCTCGCCGACGACGGTCATCGAATATTTTCGTGGTTCATCCCACGCCGCCTTGACGTTCGGAGTAGGCTGCAAGATGGTCTGTCGGGCGATCTTCCGCCATTCGTTAAGCACGGACTGCTCGTGGTGCAGATCGTTCACCAGCGACATGATGGTCCGCATCTGTTCAATGCGCATGCCCAGCGTCTGCAACTGCGTCAGGATCGGGGTCGAATCGTGATTCAATTCGTCCATGAATTCTTCGAACGGCTCGGGTAAGTTTTTTCCCACCGCCAGGATTCCCAACCCACAGCCATAGGGTACGTTGAATCCGCGATAGCTGGTCGAGAGTTCCTCCCAGAGTTTCCACACGCCAAAATCCCGCTCTCTTACGGCCGTGTCATGAAAGAGCACCACGGCACGATCGCTGAGTTTCGGTTGCCATGCTTCAAAGTCGGCCTTGACGGCCGAGTAGGTGTGATGGCCGTCGATATGCAGAAGGTCGATCGAACCGTTGGCGAATTGCCTCCGCGCGTCCATGAAATCCGATTTCAAAAGCGTGGAAAAGGTTCCGTACAGCGGGTCGTGAGTCAGCGCGAGTTCCTTGAGCACATTGGGGCCATAGAATCCTGCATGGGCGTCACCATTCCAGTTATCTACGGCGGTGCAATGGGTAGCGGTGTTGCATTTTGCCACGGCCTGGCAGAAGGCCATATACGAGTCGCCGCGAAAGGTGCCCAGTTCCACGAAAACGCGCGGCTGAAGCATCTTGATCAGCACCGCCGCCATGGGGATATGATAGATCCATGCGGAATTGTGCGTAATCCACAGCGGCGTATCGGTCGCTTCCAGGTAATCGCTCAGGTTAAAACGCATGCGTACTCACTTCTGAAATGACAATCCTTCTTCATCGTCTATTCCTGCGGCGGTACCGTAATGATTCACGCACCTTGCTCTGCCTTGCCGAATTGTTTTTCTAGGGATCGTCACGACTTACGATGGCGCGTCCCCTCTTGAGGTCATAGCCCCATGGATACACAGGAAACCCTGATCCTTCTGGCGATATCTCTAGGCCTTGGCCTGCTCGTGGGGATGCAGCGCGAGCGGAGAGGTTCTGAGCTCGCGGGTATTCGAACGTTCACCCTGATTGCGCTATTGGGTACACTTTCGGCGCTGGTGGCCAAGACGGCGGGAATCTGGGTGATCCCCTCGGTCGGGCTGGGGCTGGCGTGCATTCTGGCTGTTGGGGTTTACAACCAGGGGCGTGTCGAGCCCGGCAAGAACCTGGGGCTGACCACGGAAGTTGCGGCTCTGGTGATGTTCTCGCTGGGGGCTTATCTGGTAGGAGGAGATCGTACGGTCGCAGTGGTCACCGCCGGCAGCGTCGCGCTGTTGCTTCATTGGAAAGATCCGATGCACAACTTCGTACGCCGAATGAGCGACAAGGATGTTCGCGCCATCATGCGATTCGTCCTCATCACGGTGGTCATTCTTCCCATTTTGCCAAACGAAAAGTACGGACCCTATCAGGTCCTCAACCCGTTTGAAATCTGGCTGGTGGTCGTTCTCGTCGTCAGCGTCTCGCTTGGCGGCTATGTCCTCTACAAACTGGTTCCGCCAAGTACCGGGACGCTTTTGGGCGGCGCTATCGGGGGGCTGATTTCTTCCACCGCCACCACCGTCTCCTATGCCCGGCGTACGCGAGAGAACCCCGAGTCCGCGCCACTAGCTGCGCAGGCCATCATGATCGCAACGCTTCTGTCCACCATGCGTGTGATGATCCTCTTTTCCATTTTCGCATCGAGTTTTGCGCTGCAGACGCTTCCGCCGTTTTTGGCCACGTGCTTCGTCATGGGAGCGGTTACGTTTTGGATGTGGCTTTGGGACCGGGGCGCGAAGACTGTCCAGCCAGAACCTGGCAACCCTGCCGAGCTCTTTTCCGCCATCGTCTTTGGCTTGCTCTATGCGGTCATTAAGCTGGCCACAGCGTGGGGAAAAGACTATTTCGGACAGGCGGGCCTCTACGGCATCGGCGTCATTTCGGGCCTGACCGATCTGGACGCGATCACGCTTTCCGTTGCCGGCATGACGGGCAACGCTACGATTCTTCCGCAGCTTGCGTGGCGCATCGTCCTTGTCGCCACCATGTCCAATCTGGCCTTCAAGTTCGGCTGCGTCATGGTCCTAGGGACGCCCAGGCTGGTCCGGCTGGTTGGGCTTCTCTTCGGCATCTCCGCGGTGGGCATTATCGCCATCATGCTTTTTTGGCCAAAATTTTAGATGGTCGAACTCCGGAACTGGCCGAGACTTAGAATTAAATAAAAATTATATGGATATCATGGTCTTTTTATCTTGACAACCTTTCGGAATCGAAGAGAATGGTCGAACAAATAGGTATTTTGTATGGTCATGTGAGGAAAAATAATACTTGAAATCTACTTGTTCGCTGCGACAATGCTCTGATTCCTAGTCGGGACATTTCTCAATAGCAACCCTTTCCCGGCGTCCAAAGGCTCCAGTCAAGTCTTGGCATATTTGTGGGCATCAGCATTTTGGCGACACAGTTCACGGTCGTTTCTTCATGTGGGATCTTCGACGCTTCAAAATCTAACCACGCTTAGCCGGCAAAGTGGAGTGCGTTATGGCTAATGATCGACGTGACTTTCTTAAACGAGGCCTGATGACCGCCACGGCGGCGGTTGCCGGAGCCTCGGCCTTCAAAGCCATTCAAGCTGCCGCCAAGCCGAATGTGTCGCTCCCCGTTCTGATGCCGGGAGGAATGATCGGTCACGTATCTCCAAGTGCGATCTCGTCTCATACACACATGCCACCAGCTGCCGACCCCACCGGACGCAACGGTGTGCCCGGTCGCCGCTGGATCATGGTGATCGATCTGGCCAAGTGCGACGGTTGCGGAAAATGCACCGAAGCCTGCGGCAAAGCGCATTTCATTCCTCCCGGCCGCCAATGGATTCCCGTTCTAGTGATGCCTGGCGAGGGGCTTTCCGCACCCGAATACTTCCCGCGGCCCTGCTTCCATTGCGATAACCCACCTTGCACCAAGGTCTGTCCCGTCAACGCCACATACAAGACTCAGGATGGGACTGTTCTTATCGACAATGAGCGTTGCATCGGGTGTCGGTTCTGCATCGCCGCCTGCCCGTATGGCGCACGATCTTTCAATTGGGGTCCACCTGAAGATCCTCCCGAGGCCGCGAAAAGAGGCTATTCGCCGGAGTGGGGCTATCCGCGGCGCATTGGCACGGTCGAAAAGTGCGACTTCTGCCCCGATCACGCGGCGATGGGCATGCTGCCCCACTGTTCTTCCGGCTGCCCCATGGGTGCGATCTATTTCGGCGACCAGAACGAGGACGCCGTCACCAATTCCGGCGGAGAGACGCTTCGGTTGTCCAAGTTGCTGCGCGACCGCTCGGCATATCGCCATCTGGAGAATCTTGGCACAGAACCCCGCGTCTATTATCTCCCGCCGGCCAATCGCCAATATCCGGCTCCCGGTGAGACCAAGGCAGACGCCAAGAAAGGCGGCGCATGAGCAGTCCAGCATTCAATTCGCACGGTCCGCTTGCATCCACAGACGCCCAGGTCACCGATGATCTGATTGCCACGCTGGGCCGGCCGTCTTTATTCCATAAAACATGGGTGATCTCACTGGCGCTGGTGGCGCTCTGGGGCGCCGTCTGTTACCTTTATCAGGTAAAGAATGGATTGGCCGTCACGGCGATGAACGATTACTTCTGCTGGGGCGTGTACATTATCAACTTCGTGTTTTTCATCGGGATCTCGATGGCCGGTACGCTCATCTCGGCGATGTTGCGGCTCACGGGCGCGGAGTGGCGGCGCCCCATCACGCGCATGGCTGAGGGAATCACCCTCTTCGCCCTGATGATCGCCGGGCCCATGATCATCATCGATATGGGCCGGCCCGACCGCTTTCTCCACGTGCTTCTATACGGCCGGCTGCAATCGCCCATTCTTTGGGATGTGCTCTCATTGACCACCTACATGGCCGGCAGCACGATCTACCTTTACCTGCCGCTGATTCCCGATATGGCGATTCTGCGCGACCATTCCACAAATTTTTCTCCCTGGCGCCGGCGCCTTTACACCATTCTCGCCCTCGGCTGGAAGGGCTCGCCGGCACAGCACCACGCTTTGGAACGCGCCCTGTCGGTGATGGCCGTGGTCATCATTCCGGTGGCGGTATCCATTCACACCGTGACGGCATGGATCTTCGGCATGACCCTGCGTCCCGGCTGGCATTCCACGATCATCGGACCGGATTTTGTCGTCGGTGCGCTCTACTCAGGCATCGCGGCGGTCATCGTGGCGATGGCCATCTTCCGCAAGGCGTTTCATCTCGAGGACTATCTCAAGCTCGAGCATTTCAAGAAGCTTGGGCTGCTTCTCCTGGCGGTGGGCATCGCCTATCTCTATTTCACCGTGAATAACTTTGCCGGCTCCACTTACGTCACCGGTACTGAAGAGCGTTCGCTGCTGCAATCCATCTTCGGCGGTACCTATGCCATCCAGTTTTGGACGATGGTTATTGTCGGACTGCTGGTTCCGTGTCTCCTGTTGGCGCTGCCGTGGACGCGCACACTGGCCGGGATCGTCTTCGCGTCGGTGCTCATCAACATCGGCATGTGGCTGATGCGTTTTATCATTATTGTCCCCACCCTGTCGGTTCCGTTTATGCCGACGCCGGTGGGCAAGCACCTAGCGTATGTGCCGACGTTCGTGGAATGGTCCATTACCTTCGGCGGTTTTGCGGCTTTTGGTCTGCTCTACACGCTTTTCTCCAAAGTGTTCCCCATCATCTCCATCTGGGAAATCATCGAGGGTCGCGCGGTTGCCGCGGCCGTAGAAAGAAAGCATTGATCTGGAGTCTCATTTGAAACTGGTTCGCCTCGACCTCGGTCTGCTCGCGATCTTGTTCGGCCTCGCGCCGGCACTCGCTGCTGACATGCCGGACACCAGCACGGCTCCCGCGGCCACGCGGCCGTCGGCCGTCATTACCCTGGCGACAAAAGTTGAAGACGGTCAAAAAGAGATTTTTGCCACAGTGACGGTCAACGGCAAGCCGTTGGAAAACGCCAATGTGTCGTTCTCCGCGCCGCGCACGTTTGGAAAATTGATTCTGGGAACGGATCAGACGCTCGATGACGGTACGGCCGCGATTGCCTTTCCTTCGGATCTTCCCGGTGACGCCGAAGGAAATTTGAATATTTCCGCTGAAATTCTCTCGCCAGCCGCTTACGCAGGCGCGCATAATGAGGCCCGCATGTCTGGCGGAAAAACACGCACACCCGCGGGTGATGCTTATCCGCGTGCTCTTTGGTCTCCCAACGCCCCGCGCGGTCTTATTGCCGTGATCGTCCTCCTCGTGGCCGGCGCCTGGGGATCATATCTCTTCGTGTTGTTCCAGTTGAGAGCCATTCGTAAAGGAGCTGATTCATGAGCATCCGTTGGAACCGCTTGAGCATGGTCACGGCCCTGCTGGCGGGCGGGTTTGTGACTGCGGTATGGATGACGCCGGTGCTGAACGCAGCGGCGAACGATGAGCCGTGGAAGGCGCCGGCGCGCGCATCACGTAAGCAGAATCCCATTGCCGCCGATGAGAAATCCATCGCCACGGGCAAGGCGATGTATGCGCAGAACTGCCTTTCCTGTCATGGGGCAACGGGCAAAGGCGATGGTCCTGCGGCCAAGGATCTCGAAAAGAATCCCGGCAACCTCGCCAATCCTGCACTGTGGGATCAGACTGACGGCGCCTTGTTCTGGAAACTCACCGAAGGCCGCAAGCCCATGCCTTCGTTTGATAAGACGCTGTCCGAGAACGATCGTTGGAACGTCATCAATTACGTGCGAACGCTGGCGCCAAAACCTGCCGGCGCTGCCAGTCAACCCACTAAAGACGGAGGTAACTAATGAATCCATCCTCTCGATCACGCGTTGTGGCATTCGCAGCCGTCATCGCGGCCCTCGGTGCTGGATCAGCGTTTGCGGCAGATCCGCCGCCTGCGGATAACGCGCCGGTCACGCGCGCGGAGTATGAAGCCTTGAAAAAGGAACTGCTTGAAACGAAGCAGGAGATTCAGCAGCTCCGCAAGGAACGTGCGGCTAATGCGGGCGGCGCCCAGGCGGGTCCGGCCGCAAGCACCGACGAAATCACGGAGCTACGCAAGGAAGTTTCCGACCTTCGCAAAGCCCGGGAGGCCGACGTCAAGGAGGCCGAAGACGAGCGCGATCAGATCATGCAGATCGTCAAGGACGTGCAGAATCAGGCCAATGCCAACGCTGCGGGGACCACCAAACTGCTGATCACCGGCGATGCCGACGTGGGCTTTACCGCCGTTCGCGGTCATCCGTCCACGTTTGAAGCAGGATTTGCGCCGCGCTTCCTCTGGGAGATCAATGACAAGCTCTATTTTGATGGCGCGCTGGATATCGGCTTCGATGACAACGGCAACACTTCCGTCGAGCTGATGATTGCATCACTGAATTACATCGTCAACGATTACCTGACCGTTGGCGCGGGTGAATTCGTGGCACAGTTCGCCGCCTATCACCGCTATTTCGATCCCTCGTGGATCAACAAGCTTCCGGATGATCCGCTGGTCTTCAGCGATGGCGGCCTGGCGCCCGAATCGGTCATGGGCGCATACATGAGCGGCGCTTATCCGATCAATCGTGATATGCGGATCAACTATGCCGCGTACATCAGCAACGGCGCACAAATCGATTTCACCAACGGGTCTCTCGATCACGGCAATCGAAACGATTCCAACAACAATAAGGCGGTGGGCGGGCGCATCGGTTTTGTTCCGATCCCGCAGCTGGAAATCGGTTACTCGATGCAGTACGGCCAGGTTCATCCGGAAAACTTCGACCCCGGCACCGGCCCGATCGATTCGCCGCGCGTTAGTGCGTTCCTGCAGGCGGTCGATTTCAATTATGTGCGGCCGATCGACCAGATCGCGGGCGTCCTGACCCTGCGTGCGGAATGGGTCTTCTCGCATGTCGGGAACACCACGGCGCCCGGCGGCGATCCGATCCTGCATGACAACGATCGCAACGGCGGCTATGCAATGATCGCCTATCGACCCTCCATGGCATCGAATAAGATCCTGCGGAACTTTGAATTCATCTTCCGTTACGATCGTCTGGATATTCCCGGCGGGCAGTTTGCGGATCCGACGGCCCCCAATGGCGATTCGCACGAGCAGCGGTTCACCTATGGCATCGACTACTGGCTGAACGCTCAAACCGTCGTGAAATTTGCGTATGAATGTGATGAACAAGCTCACCTGCCCGGTGCTAGCGCCTATCTGTTCCAGGTCGGCGTAGGATTCTAAGGAGGTAACCATGGCCATCTCTGTTTCAAGAAGTTTCATCGCGCTGGGCGTGCTCGCCTCGGGAATTTCCCTGGGTGTGCTCGGCTGCAGCGTCGCCAATTCGCACGATACCGCAACCACCACCACTAATGCCCCGACCACTTCCGTGGCCGGCGGCGTTTCGGAGAAGGGCGGCGCCGAGTTGTGGGCCGAGACTTGCTCCCGCTGTCATAACCTGCGTTCGCCTTCCTCGTACAGTGCGGTCCAATGGCAGGTGGCGATCCACGACATGCGCGTTCGCGCCAACCTCACTGGCGAAGATCAGCGGAAGGTCCTCGAGTTCATGAAGTCTGCGAGCAAGTAACCCGGTAGTCACAAATACCCAGCGTCACCAGTTCCGCTTCCGGCGGGACTGGTGACGTTTTCGTTCCTGAAGGAAATAATTATCGCCTACAAAAAAGAAAGCCCAAGGCAACGCGCCTCAGGCTTCCTATCCCCGGCAAAGTAATTGTCGAGTTTCCTGTTACCGCGACGGCTTTGGTCGCCGCGGAATCGAAACTTCAAGACTCTGCTTTCTCTCCCTTGCTCTCCACAACTCCCCAGGTCACGCTAATTCAGCAGCAGGCTCGCTGTCCATGCCAACGCCACCGGCACCACCAGCAGCGAAGCGACGCAGATGCCGAACACCCACATGAAATTCCGTGTGAGCGTCAGCGGAGGCATCTCGGGCAACCGCATTTCCGGCGCTGCTGATCTTTCGATCAGGCCCTCAACACTATCGATACTTCGCATCGCAAACTCCATTCAACCCTCGCTTGCGATTTCTAACCTATATTCCATCACGAGCACACGCTCGTGCATGGAGGTGATAATGCGAATCCCGTGCCAATTGGCTGATTACCTTCGCATCGCTCTGTAAGTGGTGACAAATAAATTGCTTATGGGCGATCATTGAATGACCTCTGCCGTTTCATTCATGCTCATCTTCACGGCAGGGACAGGGCATATGAGTATTTTTCAATATGTTTCCTGCTCAACTGTTACGCATGTTTTCCGCGGTGTCAGCCGTTATCATTTCTCTGGCAACGACTTAACTTCGCAAAAGGACGGCCCATGAAATACCGAACGCTTGGCAAGACCGGTCTCCGCGTTTCAGTCATCGGTGTCGGAACCTGGCAGCTTGGCGGGGAGTGGGACAAGGTCTTCACCCAGTCCGAAGTGACGGCCATGTTTGCCAAGGCCCGCGATTTGGGCGTCAACCTCATCGACACCGCCGAGTGCTATGGCGATCACACCTCGGAGTTCCTCATCGGCAATGCGTTGGCTGAACTGGGCGCCCGCAATCAGTTCATCATCGCTACGAAGTTCGGGCACAAGTTTCATGAACCGTTCAAGCGCTCTGAGCCGCGCTCGGGGCCGGACATTCAGAAACAGCTCGATGATTCTCTGCGCGAGCTCAAGACGGATTACATCGACCTTTACCAATACCATTCATGGGCCGACGCTCAATATGAATCTGATGAGGTCCGCGGAGTTCTCGAAAAGGCCTTGGCGGGGGGGAAGGTGCGGCACGTGGGCACGTCCACGAGCAAGAATGACAATGCTTTTCAGGTCGAGCGTGCGGACAAGTATCACGTCGAGGCGGTGCAACTGATTTACAATCGTCTTTCCCGCGCACCGGAGACGGCGGTTCTGCCGCTGTGTCAGAAACTCAATCTAGGCGTTCTGGCCCGGGTGCCTCTGGCTTCCGGTTATCTTTCCGGCAAGTACAAGCCCGGCGACAAATTTCCCGCCACGGATGTCCGCGAGAAGTGGTACACGAAAGATCGCGATGAACAGCTTGCGGAAGTGCAACGCATCGCCCGCGAGGAAGTGCCCGCCGGCGTGCCGATGGCGCGCTGGGCGCTGGCGTGGTGTCTGCAGCATCCGGCTATTACGTGCGTCATTCCGGGTGCGAAGTCGGTCCAGCAAGTCGAAGACAACGCGCTGGCGGCCGATCTCGATATCGTTCGCCTCGATCATCCCCAGGTGGCTTAATGTTGGATTCCCATGAGTGTGCCCGTTGAATCTCTTGCTTTTCGCGTTGCGACGCTCGATGAAATCTATCATCTGCGGTTTGCTGTGCTTCGCCCGGGGATGACGCCGGAACGTGTCTATTTCGCCGGGGACGATGCGCCGTCTCCAGCGGCGTTGCATTTCGGTGCGTTTGTCGTCGCTGATCCGCGGACGATCGTCGCGTGCCTCACCCTGTTGGAATCATCCTATGAGAATCAGCCGGCATACCAGCTTCGCGGGATGGCTGTTGATGAAGCGTATCGCTCGCGGGGAATCGGGGCGCAATTGTTGGCCCATGCGGAAAAGCACATTTTCACCCACACCCCCGTCCGTACGCTCTGGTGTAACGCCCGGGTTCCGGCGTTGAACTTCTATCTCCGGCAGGGCTGGAGCATCGTTTCAGAGAAATTCGAAATCCCCACCGCGGGCCCGCACCGCAAAATGTACAAGGGGCTCAATGGCGATCATTTTTGCGGGACCAGCGGCACGTAAAGCGACTTGCGTTCAGGCGGCGCTTTGTCCAGTTCCCTCTTGAAAAGCAGCTCCGCCATGTCGTCGCCTTCGACGCCACGGATGACGACGACCAGCAGATTGGCGCGGTACTGCCAGCTTTGGATCTGATCCTCGTTGGGGACGGATTCGAATTTGATGTTCCGCAGCGCCTGCAGTGCCGCGGCCGACGCGGATTTTCCCAATGTCTTGAGCGCCGCGACGCAGGGATGATAGGTATCGATGGACGGATCTTTCGTCTTGACCCGCGGATTCATGAAAGCAATCTGTGCGACCAGCGTATCGACCGCTTCGGTCGCGCGAAGCTTGGCCAATTCCTCGATGGCATCCGTCTTCTTCTGGAATTCCACCGGCGTGCGCGCCTCGGCCTTCACAATGGCAAGTCTGCTTTGAATCATCGCATCGCGCTGCCGAAGGAACGTGCTCAGGAAGGGCTCCAGTACGGTCGGCTCCGACTGGGTCACATTGCCGGCGGTCGTCATGCGAATGCCATCGACCGACACCGTGGTCTGCGGAAGTTTCGACGAAGGCGCCGTGGCCGGAACTGCTGGCGCTGTCGGTGTGGCAGGACCTTTCTTGCTCAACTCCTCCTCGATGTCCGTGCTCGTGGCAATTTCCACCAGATCCGATTTGGGAATCGAAAAATTCAACGTGCCATCGGGCTGGTAGACGTATTGGATAATCAGACCATCATCGGTCTTCTTCAGTGCACGGAGCAGGACGTACCGGCTGTTGGTGCACTCCACGATGTACGCGCGCCCCTCGTTGATCTCGATGAGCGCTCCGGCCGGCCGTTTGTCGCTGCCGGGAATCTCTGCGGGAACATCCAGCTTGGCCGCCGATGATTCATACAGATACATCGCACCAAGATCCTGGATGCGTCCACTGACGGCCCAGAGCGTGCCGGAGTTCGAGGCGAAGTACATCAAATCGGCGGACTTGGCGGCACGAAGCTTGTCGACGATCTGATCGGAGGTGAGCGGCTTGTCCGTATCTGACTTGGGCAGCACCGTAAATTTCTGATCCACAAAATGCAGAATGTAGCCGTTCTTGGATGCGTCAGATCGCTGCAGCGGCAGAAGCGTCACGCCGTTGGGAAGTTTGCAGTCGCGCAGATTCTCCTGCAGAACGGTGGCAGCGCTGGCGCTGGTGGCCCCTCCCAGCATGATCGCCAACATCAACCCGGCCCAAACCGTCACGATTTGCTTCGTCATGTTCCACCTCGCGCCATTGTTATCGAACCGCAGAGAGTGTACCTGATACGGCCCGGAAAGTTGAATAAAGAAGCGGCAATCTGGGATTCTGCCTGCTTGGGGACGAAAAAAAGGCCTGCTTTCCGGCAGGCCTCTTGTTTAGAGCGTTTGGTCTGATTCACGATCTGTCGTTTATCCCGGCTGCGGGATGCCCATGGCAGGGCCATTGCTTTCCGGCTTACGGGCATCTTCCTCGCGGCGGGCGTCTGCGCGACGCTGTTGCTCGCTGGCCAGGATATCCGACACCGTCGGCTTGGTGATCGTCTGTCCGGCAAGGATGCGTTTGACGTCCTCCCCGTCCAGCGTCTCGTACTTGAGCAGAGCATCTTTCAATACCTCAAGTACATCCTTCTTTTCCGCGAGAATCTTGCGGGTGTCCTCATAGGCCGTCGAAATGATCTTGTGCACCTCGATGTCGATCTGCTCGGCCGTCTTTTCGGAATACTCGCGGGCGCTTTCGAAGAACGACTGCGGGTTTTCGTCCGGGCTGAACTTGATCGGTCCCAGCGAGCTCATGCCGTACTCGCACACCATCGCGCGCGCGATCTGGCTGGCACGCATGATGTCGTTGGACGCGCCGGTCGAGATGTCGCCGACGAACAGCTCTTCCGCGACCCGGCCCCCGTAAAGAATCCGCAGTTCGGCCAGCATGTAATTACGACTGTACGTGATGCGGTCTTTCTCGGGCAGCGTAAAGCTGGCTCCGCCGAAGCGACCGCGCGAAATGATCGTCACCTTGTGCAACGGATCGGCATCCGGCTGAAGTGCCTGCACGATCGCATGGCCGCCCTCATGCCAGGCGATCATGATCTTCTCTTTCTCATCGATCACCCGGCTCCTGCGGGCCTTGCCGAAGCGAAGCTTGTCCCGGGCCTCTTCAAAATCCACCATTTCGATGGCTTCCTTGTTGGCCATCGTGGCCATGAGGGCGGCTTCATTGATGATGGCTGCCAGATCGGCGCCGGAGAACATCGGCGTCTGACGTGCCAGACGCATCAGATCGACTGAACTGCCGAGTTTCACCTTGCGGGCATGGACCTTCAGAATCTCATACCGGCCCTTGATGTCGGGCAGCGGAACAAAGACTTGCCGGTCGAACCGGCCCGGGCGGGTCAAGGCCGGATCCAGCACGTCCGAACGGTTCGTGGCTGCGATGACGATCACCTGGTCGTTGGTATCGAAACCATCCATCTCCACGAGGATCGCATTGAGCGTCTGCTCGCGTTCGTCATGTCCACCGGAAGCCATGCCGTTGCCGCGCCGGCGTCCCACCGCATCAATTTCATCAAGGAAAATGATGCACGGGCTGGACTCCTTGGCGGTCTTGAACAGGTCGCGCACGCGGGACGCACCCACGCCGACGAACATTTCGACAAAGTCTGATCCGGAGATCGAGAAGAACGGCACGTCCGCTTCGCCGGCGATGGCCTTGGCCAGCAGGGTTTTACCGACGCCGGGATCGCCGATCAGCAGTACGCCGCGCGGAATGCGTCCGCCAAGCTTCTGAAACCGCTTCGGATTCTTCAGGAATTCCACGATTTCGGTAAGCTCTTCCTTGGCTTCCTCAATGCCGGCCACGTCATTGAAAGTGATGTTGGTGTGTTCCTTGGAAAGCAGGCGGTGGCGCGACCGTCCGAAGTTGCCCAGCATTCCGATGCCTCCGCCGGCGGAGCGGATCTGCCGCAGGAAGAAGAACCAGATCACGACAAAAATCAGCAGGTACGGGAGAAATGAGATGAGGATCTGGAACAGGAGATTGCTGGTCTGTTTCGAGTCGAACTCCGCACCATGCTTGATGGCTTCCTGGCTGAAATAGTTCCAGCCGTAGCCGTCGAGGGCGGTTACCGGGATTCGCGTGATCTTTGCCTTGGTGGCGTTGGCAGAGACTTTGGGTTCGCCGGGCGTACCTTCGCGAAGCGCGAAGACCAGCGTTCCGTCATCCTTGACCACGATGCTCTGAACGTTGTCCTTGTTCAGGTAAGTGATGAAATCTGAGTATTTGACTTCATCGGGCGCGCCGTTTTTCTCGTGGAAGACCACGAAAATCAGCACCGCAATGGACAGAATAAGTATCCACCCCAGCATCGAACGGCTGAAGCGCATGTTGCCGTCGCCACCGTTGGGACTCCCGCCGGTGCCACCGGGCCCGGAATTTTTACGCGGAGGAGAATCATCGTTCGGGCGTTTGTCTTGCTCGGACGGATCATCACGTCGTTCTGCCATGCGGGCCTCATTACTGCAAGCTGCGTAGGTACCACCGCTTATCATCGGACAGCGGCCAATCCGGTCATTATAGCCGTGAGAGGGTGGGGGGAGGAAATGTCCCATCGACAAGTTTTTTTATTGTGATCTTTCGGCCCGTGGAAGGATGGGCGGGAATCCAGTAAGCTGAAGAATTATACGCAGGACAGGCATTATTCTGCCTTCTTCAGCGTTCACTCGTAGGTGTCCAACCATTTGTGAAGGAACTTGCATGAAACCTATGATTCTGGCCCTGAGTGTAGTGCTCCTCTCTATTGCAGGAGGATGTGCAGTGATTCAGTCGTCCAAGAGTGCCCAGGCCGCAGCGCCTGCCACGCCTTCAGCCTATTCTCCCACGCCGTCCTTCGCGGAATTTGACCGCAAGGCCACCGCGGGCCAGCCGATGACGGTGGTCTTCTTCGGCGGATCGCTCACCTGGGGCGCCAACGCCAGCGATCCCCAGCGCACCAGCTATCGCGGTCTGATGGCTGACTATCTTCGCCATAAGTACCCGCGGACCTCTTTCGCGTTTTACGATGCGGCCATCGGCGGCACCGGCTCCAAGCTCGGCATGTTCCGCCTCGAACGCGATGTCATGTCGCGCCATCCGGATCTCGTCTTCCTCGATTTCACCGCCAATGACGACCACAACGGCAAAGACCCCGAAACCCTCTCCAGCTACGAATGCCTCCTGCGTGACATGATCGGCCGCAACGTCGCCGTCGTGCAGGCCATCCTTCCGTTCAAGTGGAACTTCGGCAATAGCTACGCACCTGAGAAGATGGCGCGCTATCAGGAACATCTGAAATTGTCCGCGGCTTACCATACTGGTCTGGGCGACACGTTTCCGTACATCCAGAACCAGTTGACCACGGGCAAGGCCAACATTGATACCTTGTGGGCCATCGACGCCGTGCATCCCGACGATGCCGGCTACCAGCTCTTTTTTGAAGCCGTCCGGGATGGATTTGATGCTGCCGTCAAGGAAGGACGCGTATGCAAAGTGCCCGCGGAATCCGTCAATGCTCCGCGTTACGCCAAGCGCACGCGCATCGAAGTTGCCGATCTCCCAGCGCCCAAGGGATGGACGAAGTCGAAGACTTTCCGCACTTCCGCATTTTTTGACGGCCTCTCCAGCCGCTGGATGGATGATGTGCTGGTCGCCGACGCCAAGAATAAGACTATCGATCCTCTCACGGTCGAATTCACCGGAACCTTCGTCGCACTCTTCGGCGAGGGCGACACGGATGGCCTCTCAGCAAACATCAAGATCGACGGCAAGCCGGTCCAGTATCGCGCGAACTGGAAGACTGCGCCCGTCGATGACTGGCCCTTCAACACCAAACGTTTCGGTAACAAGCTGTTCCTGTTCCAGGAAGTCTCCTGCTACCTCCAGCCTGGAAAACATACGATCGAAATCCAGCCGATCGTGCCAGCCACCGGCGGCGGACAGTTCCGACTCTCCAGCGTCTGCGCGGCCGGCGAATGATGCACACCTGTGGAAGTCTGAAGGATGTTTGTTCAGATGTGTCAGGTGAGTAAGCATTCGGCGGATGCCTCTTATCCGCCTGATTGCGGGTAAATTGCGGACACGAAATTGGATCCAGTCACCAACATGCAGCGAGTAAAAGACGCCATGGCCGCCGGACGGCACGAAACCGCCCGGCGGCTGGGCATCGCCGCACTGGCGACCGCTACGGACCATCGCTCGACTCTTCAATTCTTGCTGCACGATGCTTACCGCGCGCTGGGCGATCTGTGGGGGGCACGCCGCGTTCTGGACCAGATGAAGCCGGCCAATGCCGAGGAGGATCTGGACCTCCTTCTGAACCTGGCAGAAGATCAGCATCTCCTCTCGTCGGATGCCAATTACCGCCGTTCTGCCGAGGCCCGTGGCGGATTTACCCACGATGAATACGCCAAGAAAATGAAGGATGCGGGCAACGATTTCCTGAATCGCGCGCTGGCCAGTCCGTTGAGTGCGGCCCGCAAACCGCGCCTGGCCAAACTGCTGACGACCTATGGACGCGCCGCGGAAGCCGCAGCGCTCACCGCGGCTGCAAAGCAAGAGGCAGGCGCTAGCGTTCAGCCATCCACCCCCGGTCAGACCGCCAAGACAGGTCGCATCATAGGCACGCTTTCATGGCCGGACTCGTCGCCCGTGGCGCGAGCAACAGTCGCGCTGGGGCTTCACGTCGACGTGCACGATCTGGATCCTGCGAAGTATCTGCACTCGGATATGCACTATCAGGCGACCATTGGCCAGCAATCGTCCCTCACCGCCGTCACAGATGATGCCGGCCGATACCAGATTGAGTCCGTGCCCGCAGGACGTCATGAATTTCTTGCCGTGACGCTGGATCCTGCCAGTTACGACATCTGCACGCGTTTCTTGGTTCATGGCGTGGAGGTGGAGGAGAATCGCGACACGGTATTGAATTGTACGGTGACTGAGTGGGTCAGTGCCGCGCCTCGACCGACGAACAAGGCCGCCGAGCCTACCCGAATCTATAAGGGCCTTTCGCTTCGTCTGGTGCACGTCGAGTGCATGTCCAATCCCTTCTACTTCGAATTTCCGCGGCAGCTTGTCCAATTCGATCTTCCCGCCGGCATCGGCGATTCGCCCGCCAGGTTACTGCTGATTTCCGATTCCGGTACGTCCATTCCTTTTCAAATCCTGTACGGCCGCATCGCATTTTTTACGGATTTGCCGCCGATCACGGACCGCGTCTTCGCCATATATGTTGCGGACCAGGACATCGCAGTGCCGGCTCTACCCAGCCTCGCGCCCACGGTCGATGCGGATGGCACAACGGCGGTCATCGACACCGGTCGAGCGCAGTTCCGCATTGCATGGAATCACGCATCGCTTGAAAGCAGTGGGGGGGTGGTGGGGGCGGTTGACCTTCCGCCTCTGGTATCCGTTCGCGGTGAAGATCGCACCTGGCGCGGCCGGGGGCGATGGCGCCTGCCCGCAGGCGTCACTGTGGTTTCGCGAAAAGTCTCCATCACGGCAGCCGGTCCACTTGTGACCACCGTTGAGCTCACCTACGGTTTTTCCACCGGCGACTCCTACCAGGTGCGACTTACCGCGCACGCGGGTGAAGCTTATCTGCTCGTCCACGAGATCAGCCCCGGTCTGAAGGGCGCGGCTTTCGAATTTTCGCTGCGGGAATTTGCCGGTGGCCGCGGCTTTCTGCAGTGGTGCGCCCGATCTCCCCAGAGCATGCATTGGCACACCATCGAACCTGAGGATCGCGATATGGCGCTCCTCCAGGAATCCGTCCCATGGTGGATTCATCCCGCGGGATTCGCCTACGCCATGGCTGCCGAAGGAATCGACCAGAAAGATTACATCGGCGTCTTCACCATCCAGCGAGGGGAGTGGATCGACCGTGAATTCGAACGCCTCGCGCAGGGGCCGATCGACGGCAACTACGAATTGGACTGGCCCTTCCCCGAAATGGTCGGCTCTACCATCTCCATGATTACCGCCCGCAGCACCAGCGACGGCGATGCGTTCTTCCGCTTTGGTTGCTTCGACGGCGAGCGCCGCTGGGGAATCCTGGTCTCCACCATTGAACGCAACGATGGCCCATGGCTCGAACTCTCCGCTGTGCAACACAAAAATTCATGGCCGCGGCTGCAGGATTTCAAGGACTGGCGACTCGACACGTCCGACGCCATGACGCGCCCTCATCTGACGGCCCGCCGCGACGATTTGCGTGGCCTTCGCAAAAAACGCACCAGCCCGATCTTTGAAAAATATTGGAAGGGCATCGATAGCGGACGCGTATCCGGAGCAGCCAACGGTCTGCGCTTTGCGGTCGGGGGCGATCCGCTGGTCGCATGGCGTAAGAAACGCGAACTCGTCTCAGTCGCGCACATGCGCGCCCGCATGACGCTCCTGGGACGCGAATACTCCGATATGTACAGCCCCGTCGGCGCCCGTCCGATCACTCCCTGGGCCGAAGATTACGATCTCATCGTCGCCAGTGGCGTCTTCACGCCCGAAGAGGAACGGCTCGTCCGTTCGTTCCTCATGCTCATGGGCCACGCCTATGTCAGCACGGATCACATGAATTGGAAATTTAATGCGCGTAACGCCAACTTCGAGGCCGACCGCGTGGATGTCGTCGCGTCGGTCGGGCTTTGTTTCGCGGGCAATCCGGACGCAGACCGGTTCATCCAGCACGCCGCCGAATCGATGCAACGCGCTCTGACGGTCTACTGCAATCCCGACAGCGGCAAATGGTATGAGAACCCCGCCTGCTACTATCTGCAGGCGAGCAAGTGCCGGGCCAACATGGTGTTCCACCTCTTCCGCCACGGCATCTTCGATCCGACCACCATCCCCCGCCTCAAGGAATTTCTCGGCTGGGGCGTCCTGCTCCTTACGCCCAATTGCCCATCCTCCTACGACATCATGCGTGACGGCGCGACCTACGAAGAGTACCAGCAAGCCACGCGCGTCCGCAGAATCTCGCCCATCGGCGATCATGCCAAGCTCGGTCCCTGGGTACCCGAACACTACGCCCTCATGGCCAAGGTGTTCCGCACCAAGGATCCGGCGTTCGCCGATGCTCTGCTCTGGGCCTATCAAGCCGGCGGTTCGGATGGCGCTTACTTCGGAAATATCCCGCTGCTCTTTGCGGCATTGACGGAAGAAGACATGCGCCCGGCGCCGGCTCCCACCCTTCCCAGCCGGCGCCTCGAAGGCTTCGGCGCTTCCTTCCGCGGAAATTTCGACCGCGACAATGAGTTTTACCTGCTCTTCAAGCAAGGCCCCGGCGGCTACCGCTTTCACCGCACCGAAGGCAGCATCATCCTCTTTGCCGACGGCAGGCCTCTCATTTACGATGGCGGCGAGGCGGGCGAAACCTATCGTCATTCCACCCTCTCCTTCTACGACTCGCACATGCCTCTGGCCCCCGGACACGTTGAACGTTTTGTATCCCTGCCCAATGCGGATTTCTGCCAGGGCGTTCACCCACGCGCCCTCAAACCCGGTGAACCGGTGTTTCTCAGCGATGGTTGCCGCCCGGAGTTCGTTCCGATCGCCTTTGAACGATTCAACGAACCGAACCCGGCTGACTCGCGCTCCGTGCTTTGGATTAAGGATCAATACGTGATCCTGCACGATGAACTGAATCTGGAGCCCGGCACTCCAAACTTCTGGCATCTGCAGGTGGTCGCCCAAGGCGAATCCGGTGACGCTCATCAAGGCTATCTTTTCAAAGGCCGCTTTGGCGTCGACCTCCAGGTCTTGCTTCCCGATCAATCCTTCACTCACGATCAGGTCACTCACCTCCCGACGCACGAATACAACCTGCCTCCGGAAAAATGTTTTGCCATGCGCCACCTTCATATCGGGGCACGCGATCCGGATCATTACCTCGCGGTGCTTCGACCCTTGACGCCTGGGCAGTCACTTGTCACTGCGAGCGAAATCCGTACGGGTAGCGCTTTGGCCGGAGTTCACGTGAGGGGCGAAGGAATCGACGACATGATCTTCCTGAGTCGCAAAGGGATGAATTTCACCTCAAAAGACGTGCTTTTTGAAGGCAAGTATGCGGCCGTCATTCGACGCGCGGGCAACCTCCAACTGACGCTGTTTGATGGCCGGCGATTGCACGTCGAGGGCATCACGATTGAGAGCGCGGGGCCTTCGGTCACACTCATTCATGGTCCTGCCGGCGACGAACTCCACGCCTCCGGACGCGGCTTGGTAACGATCAATGGATTGGCCAAGCCCTACCGTCTGGAACTGCAAGACGATCGCACCCTCGTCCAACTGCGGTAGGGAGTTCCGACCAGCCGTCGGAGCTTCCCGGAGACCCGAAATAAAATCGCCAAAATTTAGTTTGACTAATTGCGCGGTATCTGTTTATATCAAACAGAGCGATGGTTGATCTTGCGTATCATCAGAATTAGCGTTGGGCTCATTCTATAATTTGTTTGCTTGAGTTGCTTTCGAGTATGGTTTCTTATTATAGTATGCTTAATAAATTTATACGATATCTAGTATAGTTGCTTACTTTACAAGGGGCGACACCATGAATATAGCACGCGATCTTGGAGTCATTTCCGGGTTTCGAATTCAGGAGCCGATTGCCGGCTGGCCGGTGCTGATGCACTGTGGCGAAGCGCACTGCTCGCGCAGCCATTCGCCCGGCGAGGATACGCACCCGGTTTTTGAATTCACTTACCTCGCGCAGGGCGACCTCATGATCGACACCGACCGCTTCCCGGTACATCTGTCGGCCGGCGATATGTTCATTGCACACCCCAATCAACCGCACTCGTGGAAGGGAAACAATCATCCGCCGTTCCATCAGTTCTGGCTGGCGGTGCAGGTCGATGCGTTGGGTAATGCGGGCGTGGTGCTGGATCAACTTCTCCGAACCACACACTGTCAGGTCATCCGGCAATGCAATGAAGTTGAAACCGTGCTGCGGGGCATGGTTCGCTGGTTGCTCGGCGGAAGGCCGTCGCCGAAGGATGTCACTACCGCTTACTTGAATCTGTTCGTCGAGCTGCTTTGCACCCGCTTGGGTGAGACCAGCAGAATTGCAGGCGAAGCCCCTCCGATACCCTATAGCTACGAAGTGCAGAAGGCTGTGCGCTACCTCCAGGAAAATCTTCGCCGCCGCGTCACCCTGGAAGAGCTTTCGCACATCAGCGGTTACACGCCGCCGCACATCTGCCGGCTGTTCCACCGCGAGGTCGGTATGGCCCCGCTGGCCTATCAACTGGGCTTGCGGCTCGAGGCGGCCAAAGAAGCGTTGCTCGGCGCCCACGCGACGATCGCTGAAGTTGCAAAGGATTTTGGCTTCTCTTCATCGCAGTATTTCAGCACCAGGTTCGCACGCCAATTCAGCATTACCCCGCGAAAATGGCAGTTGAGCCAGCGGACGGAAGTTCCGGTCGAGGTATAGCCGTCGTCAAACCATTACATGCTGGGGCGCTCCCACGAACACTACGGGGACACCGCATTATCTTTCTTGAGATCGAGGGGACTAATCACATGCTCGTGCCGGGCGGGGGCCAGGCGGAGGTGCTGCAGCACGTGGGCGCATGGTTGAAGGAAACGCTTGGCAGGGGATAGAGGGCACTTGCCCCTTTCCCATTGCCTCAAACGCGGTTAATCTAACGTGGCATCAAGTATTGATTCTCGAAAGGACTTGCACAATGATTCGCAAGGTTGCCGGTCTGGTTCTTCCATTGCTTTCGCTCTCGCTGGGGCTCTTCCTGGCTTCCTGCGCCAATGATGGCACCATGAAGTGCCCCTTCACGAAGGAAGCGCCGTTCGTTCCCTCGGCCGTGCCTGGCGATTTCGCCGTGGTCGTCGATGAAAATCACGATACCTTCTACGCCCGTCAGCATATTCAGCAGGTCATCTCCACCGCCGATATGATGAGCCGCACAACCTACACGACCTTCCGTGATCTCAACAACGTCGTGTCTAATCGCTTCACGCAGGAAACGCCGCTCTCGGCCGTACAGCTCCAGAATATGTGGAATGAGACCGCACGCTATCACCTGCTGCAGGGCGCCCGCACGTGGATCAATTGGTATTCTGATGCCGACATCTATAAGAAGGACACCTACACCATCCAGATCCGCGCCAATGGCCTCACCCGCACATACCGTCAGACCAACGGCTTCTCCGGAGTGCTGCGTCCGCTCATGTTGCAGGTCGACGCCGTCCGCCTGCCGATCTCGCAGGATTCCAAGACCCCCATCGTCGGCGCCACGCCGGCGCCAGCCACGGAATCCACACCCGCTCCCGCAACCGCGCCAGCTGCTCCGGCTATGCTGCCTGCAACAACCCCCGCAGTGCCCGACATGACTCCGGTCCCGACAACTGCCCCGCAATAACGGGAATATTCGCGTTCAGGGTTAGCTGCCGGCATCCTTGACCTAAACCCCATAATTTCGTAAATTAATGGGCTCGATATTCACGACCCGTAACCCCGAGAGGTGCTCGATGCTTCCGTTTTGCAAAACCAGCAAGTCCCGCAAGGGCACTCGCCGCGCTCACCATGCCCTCAAGGGCGTCGCGTCGGTGGCTTGTCCCAAGTGCGGCCAGTCCAAACTGCCGCACCGGCTTTGCGCCAACTGCGGATATGTCAACAAGAAACTCTCGTTGATCGTCTCCGAAGACCAGGAATAACGCCTCCCACCCCTTTTCTAGCAGATGAGGCAGATTTGTTATGCGCATCGCCATCGATGCCATGGGCGGCGACAATGCTCCTGCACTGATCCTTCAGGGCATCGTAGAAGCATTGTCCGTTCTCGATTCCGACGACACGCTTATCGTTGTGGGTAATCCGGAAATCATCCGTCAGCACATCGGCGCGCAGATCGACGCCCACCCCAAACAACTCGTCATCGAACCCGCTTCGCAGGTCATCACCATGGATGACTCGCCGGTGGAAGCCATTCGCGGGAAAAAAGATTCTTCCATCGTCCGCATGGTCCGCCTGGGCCGCGAAGGCAAGGCCGATGCGCTGATTTCCGCCGGCAACACCGGGGCATTGGTGGCCGCGGGCGTGCTGATGCTCAAGACCCTCACCGGCGTCGACCGCCCGGGCATCGCGGTGATGCTCCCCTCAAAGAATGGTTACATCCTGATGTGCGACGCCGGCGCCAACATTCAGCCCAAGCCCGAGCATCTCTACCAATACGCCGTGATGAGCAGTCTCTATGTGACGGCCCTGCGCGGCATCGAACGGCCGACAGTCGGAATTCTGAACATCGGCAGCGAAGAGGAAAAGGGCACACCCCTGGTGAAAGAAGCACGCGAACTCATCAAGGCCGATCCCACGCTCAATTTCGTCGGCTACATCGAGGGGCGTGCGATCTCGAATCATCCCTGCGATGTGCTGATCACCGACGGTTTCACCGGCAACGTGACGCTGAAAGTGATCGAAGGGTGTTCCGAAGCGCTCTTCCGTTCAATGCACGAAGAAGCCAAGGCTGAGAGCCCGGATCTCGCGGCGAAAGTGAAGCCGCTAATCGGCCGCATGATGAAGCGTTACGATCACGAAGAGGCCGGCGGGGCGATGCTGCTGGGGGTTTCGGGAATATTCTTCAAAGTGCATGGCAGCGCCGGCGCACGAGCGATCAAGAATGTGGTTGTCGCCGCCAAGGCTGCAGGGAAGCTCAACATTGGTACACAGATCGAAGCCCGACTCGCACCGAAAACGGTTTGAGTGCGGGAAATATGGTGGGGGGGTAATCCAGGCAACCGCAAATTTCCCAGTGATCAGATTACCCAAGTGCCACATATCTCATTGGATGATTTCACCCTCCACCACCGGCACACCTTTCTTGAACGTAAACCGTTGATGTTTGTCGGACGTGACGTCAATCGTATCGCCGTCGACGAAGTCGCCGTCCAGTAACCTAATCGCCAGCGGATTTTCGAGTTCCTGTTGCAGGACGCGTTTCAGCGGCCGTGCGCCGAATTGCGGGTCGTATCCCAGCTCGCCGAGCTGTTTACGCGCTGACTCACTCACCGCCAGGTGCATGCCGCGGGCCTTGACGCGTTTTTCGAGCTGACCCAATTGAATCTCGACGATCTTGGCGATCTGGTCCTTCTTGAGCGTGTGGAAAATCACGATGTCATCAACGCGGTTGAGGAATTCCGGCCGGAAATGCTGCCGGAGCATGCCTTTCACCTGCGCCTCGATTTCCCATTCTGAGTTCTCTTTGTCGGCCAGCTCCTGAATCACGGCGCTGCCGATGTTGCTGGTCATGATGATCACCGTGTTCTTGAAGTCGACCGTGCGGCCCTGCCCATCGGTCAGCCGGCCATCGTCGAGTACCTGTAGCAGGACATTGAACACGTCCCGGTGAGCTTTCTCGATTTCATCGAACAGGATCACGCAGTACGGCCGGCGGCGGACCGCTTCCGTCAGCGCACCGCCTTCTTCGTAGCCGACGTATCCCGGCGGCGCGCCGATCAGGCGCGCGACGGAATGCTGTTCCATGAATTCGCTCATATCGATCCGAACCATTGCGTCTTCGGTATCGAAAAGGAATTCGGCGAGCGCTTTGCACAGTTCGGTCTTGCCGACGCCCGTGGGCCCCAGGAACATGAAACTGCCGATGGGCCGTCGCGGATCGCCCAGGCCTGCCCTGTTGCGACGGACCGCATCCGAAACCGCTTTCACTGCTTCCTCCTGTCCGACGACGCGCCGTCCCAGGAATTTCTCCATGCTCTTGAGCCGCTCGCGATCGCCTTCGAGCATCTTGGTCACCGGTATCCCGGTCCATTTGGCGACCACTTCCGCGATTTCCTCGGGCGTGACTTCCTCGCGAACCAGTGCTGAGCCCGATTTCAGTTGCGTGTCCAGCTTCGTCTGTTTCTCTGCAAGCTGCGTTTCGAGTTCACGGATGGCGCCGTAACGCAGACGCGCCGCTTCTTCCAGATTTCCCTTGCGCGTCGCTTCCTCGAGCTGCATGTTGGCTTGCTCGATCTTCTCTCGAACCTGCTTGATCTGCCGCAGCGCCCCGGCTTCCTGCTCCCACTGCGTGGTGAGCTTTGTATTCTTCTCCTGCAGATCGCCAAGTTGCTTCTCCGCCTTCTCCAGTTGCTGCTTCGAGCCCTCATCTTTCTCCCGCTTGAGTGCCTCGCGCTCGATCTCCAGTTGCATGATCCGGCGGCGAATCTCATCCAGTTCACTGGGCATCGAATCGTTCTCGATCCGCAGGCGGCTGGCGGCTTCGTCCATCAAGTCGATCGCCTTGTCCGGCAGAAAACGATCGGAAATGTACCGATGGGACAGCGTCGCCGCGGCAACCAGTGCCGAATCCTGAATCCGCACGCCATGGTGAGTTTCGTAACGCGCCTTGAGGCCGCGCAGTATGGCGATGGTGTCTTCCACGCTCGGTTCGCCGACGAACACTTGCTGGAAACGCCGCTCGAGGGCGGGGTCCTTCTCCAGGTATTTGCGGTATTCGTCGAGGGTCGTAGCGCCGATGCACCGCAGCTCGCCGCGGGCCAGCATCGGTTTGAGGAGGTTGCCGGCGTCCATGGAACCTTCAGCCTTGCCCGCGCCCACGACGTTATGAATCTCGTCGATGAACAGAATCACGCCGCCGGCAGCAGCTTCGACTTCTTTCAGGACGGCTTTGAGGCGATCTTCGAATTCGCCACGGAACTTCGCACCGGCAATCAAAGCCCCCATATCGAGGGCCACGAGTCGCTTGTTCTTGAGGGATTCGGGCACATCACCCTTGAGAATGCGCTGCGCGAGTCCTTCGACGATGGCGGTCTTGCCCACGCCCGGCTCGCCGATGAGCACCGGATTATTCTTCGTGCGGCGGGAGAGTACCTGCATGCACCGGCGAATCTCCTCATCGCGCCCGATGACCGGATCCAGCTTCCCCTTGCGGGCCGATTCGACGAGATCCCGTCCGTATTTCTCCAAGGCCTGAAATTTCGCTTCAGGGTTTTCGTCCGTGATCCGTGCGGATCCGCGCACATCCTTGAGCGCTGAAAGAATCGAATCCCGCTTGACGGAATTCAGCGCCAGCAGTTCCTTCGCCGTCGAATGCACATGCGCCAGTGCCAGCAGAAAGTGTTCCGTGGAAAGATATTCATCCTTCAGGTGATCGGCTTGCTTCTGGGCGTCCGCCAGCACTTCCTGCATTTCCCGCGATACGTTCAATGAAGCGCTTCCCGACACCGTCGGCATTCGTTTGAGTTCCGCTTGTGCCAGTGACGCAATACGATCGGCATCGGCGCCCAGCTTCGAAAGCAGCGGCCGCACAATCCCGTCCTTGTCCGCCAGCAGCGCCGCGAGCAGATGCAACGTCCCCAACTCCCCATGATGAAGTTGTGCCGCCAGCGATTGCGCTGCCTGCAGCGATTCCTGTGCCTTGATCGTGAGTTTGTTCATGTTCATGCATCTCTCCAGTAGCCTCGGAAAGGCTTGCTGGCCAGTCTGGTGCGCATGGCATCAGACGAAGCCCCAGACCCCGAGGCAACGGGTATAACGCAAAGGTCGTGCCAGTTTGCGAAATGCGGAAATGCCTGAATTTGATTGAAATTCGCGGACGCAGGCCGCTTTGAGGCTGTCAGGTTGGCAGGCGCGCAACGATCCTGCCGGGTGTAACCGGGTCCAGAGACGCATCGCAGAGAGGGCGCCTCAACTTCAAACTTCCATGATTTCCTTGGTCTTCGACGCGACAGCTTCGTCCAGCTTCGCCTCGAACTTCTTGATGAGTTCCTGCACATCGTCCCGGCCGGATTTCGCCTGGTCTTCAGTCAGCTTCGAATCCTTCTCTTCGTTGTCGATGTGCTTGTTGGCGTCGCGCCGGATATTGCGGAACGCCACGCGGGTCAGCTCGGCCACATCCTTCACCTTGCCTGCAATTTGCTGCCGGCGTTCCTGCGAAAGGGCCGGCAGGATCATGCGGATCTGCTTCCCATCCGATTGCGGGTTGATGCCCAGGTTCGCCTCTTCCAACCCGCGGATCACATCCTTGATCGACGAAGGATCGAATGGCTTGATCAGTATCGACGATGCATCCGGCGTGGTCAGTGATGCCAGCGCCCGCAGATCGGTCGGCGTGCCGTAGTAGTTGATCTTGACGTATTCCACCAGTGCCGTCGTCGCACGGCCGGTGCGCAGACCGCGAAATTCGTGCTTGAGATGCTCGAACGCCTTTTCCATGTGTTCTTCGGCTTCGAAAAGAATTTCATCGAGAGGCATGGCGGATCTCCAGAGGCTAGGGGACTTTGTCCTAGGGCCGTCGCATGGCCCGATTTCATTTTACTCTACCGTGATTTTCGTGCCGATCGGCTCACCGGCCACCACGCGGGCGATGTTCCCCGGCTTCTTCAGATTGAACACCACAATCGGAATCTTCCGCTCCATCGACAGGCTGATCGCCGTCATATCCATGACGCGAAGATTGTCCGTGATCACCTGCCGATAGGTAAGCTTCTGGAACATCTTGGCCGTGGGAACCTTCTTCGGGTCCGCATCGTAAACGCCATCGACCTTGGTGGCCTTCATCAGCACATCGACGCCCAGTTCGGTCGCACGCAGCGCGGCACACGTATCCGTGGTGAAATAAGGATTTCCGGTGCCCGCCGCCAGTACGACCACGCGGCCTTTTTCCAGATGCCGGATCACCCGCCGGCGGATGAAGGGCTCGCATACCTGTGCCACCGTCAAGGCCGATGCCACGCGGGTAGGGGCCCCCAACGTTTCCAACATGTCCTGCAGCGCCAATGAGTTCATGACCGTGGCCAGCATTCCCATATAGTCCGCCGTGGCCCGTTGAATGTGCCCATGCGAGGAAAGCGTTTCTCCGCGGACGAAATTGCCGCCGCCCACGACCACCGCCACCTGTACCCCGCTCTTGGCGATATCCGCGATCTGTTGCGAGATATTTTCGAGCTCTCCGGCCTCGATGCCGAAGCCGCCCTCTTTACAGAGGCCCTCGCCGGAAATCTTCAGGAGAATGCGTTTGTACATGCGCGGGTCCTTCGTGAAGTGCTGGGTCCATCGTGCCCGGTGCAAAGCCTGCCGGGCCTGGGTGCGTATATGTTAAGTCCTTAGTCCTGAGATTGGCTACTCAGAACTAAGGACTTTTTTTGACTGAGGGCTGAAGATCAGACTTCGCCGACCTTCAGACGGGCGAAACGGGCGATCGTCAGCGGGCTGCCGGTCGTCTTGGCCGCGGCGGCTACCAGCTCGCGAACCTTTTGCTTGTCGTCCTTGATGAACGGCTGCTCGACCAGCACGATCTCGCCGAATACCTTGTCCAGTTTGCCGGCCAGAATCTTCTCCTGGATCTGCGGCGGCTTCTTGGCGTCGATTCCTTCCTTGGCCGTCGCTGTCTCACGGTCGATGACTTCCTTCGGAATGCCTGTCCGATCGACAGCCACCGCCGGTTGCGGCATACCCGCGGTCACATGCATCGCCACTTCGCCGATCAACGCTTTGACCGCATCGCCAGTTGCGCCATCGATCTGCACCAACGCCCCGACCTTGCCGTTGTGGTGAACGTAACTGCCGACCGCGCCGTTCGACGCAGTGAAGCGCGCCACGCCCGTTACTGCGATATTTTCCTTTACCGTGCTGCCGATCAGTTCCTTGATCACCGCATCCACCGTGCGGCCGGAATTATCCGGGTACGGCAGCGCATGAATCTCGGCCGGAGTAGAGACGTTCGACTTAAACGCCAACCCCAGAATGTCCTGCAGCAACTTCTGAAACAGTTCGTTGCGGGCCACGAAATCCGTCTGGCAGCCGATGCGAATGATGGCGCCGGTCTTGCCATCGTCCGAAATTTTGGCTGCGACCAAACCCTCCTTCATTTCTGTGGTCTTGGGAGCGGCACCCTTGGCCACGCCCCAGGTCCGCAACAGATCGATGGCTTTATCCACATCGCCGTTGGCTTCGGCCAACGCCTTTTTGCATTCCATCATGCCTGCGTTGGTACGATCTTTCAGGGACATCACGTCTTTTGCCGTAAACTCCGCCATGTAAATTCTCGCTATCTCGTGTAAGGACAGACAATTATCATGCGCCATGCGAAGCGCATCAACGTTCCGAGTCCAGAAAGTTTACGCATTTTTGCCGGTAGCCGCAACCCAGTTGCAGACTGTTGGCGAGAACCAATTCACCAATTCACGCCTGCAAATAAAGTGGCCGCATCCTTTCGGACGCGGCCACACGTACTTTCTTAGGTTGTGTACTTCTATTGCCTGCATACTCCCCAGGCATTCATTAACAAACTCAAGCCACGCGACGACGGCGGCGGCTGAGCAGGCCGACCGAACCCAGGGCCAGCAGACCCAGCGATGCCGGTTCCGGCACCACCGAGAACTGACCGTCGTGGTTCAATACGGCCCACACGTCGTGGCCAACGATGTCCACGCCCCACGAGCCCAGGAAGTGCGACAGTTCGCTGGCGTCGATCGTGCCGTAGGTGTCCCCGGCGATCAGGCCGCCGTAGAGCAAAGCACGTTCCGTCGGATCGACGAACTGGTCCCATGAGCCCTGGAAGTTCATATACACCAGCTCGCCGCTGCCGAAGTTGCCCGCAACGGCATTCTGCCACTGGTCACCCGTGCCGCCGTAGACGTTGTCGCTACCCGGATTCAGTGTCACCAGTTGGATCTTGCCGGTGGCGGCATAGACCGATTCCATGGAACCCATGCCGGCATTGGAGTAGGTCATCTGCAGGGTGTAGACATCGGTCTTGTTGATCAGCCCGCCGTGGGTCGAATCCGCGGCGATGCCGGTCAGGGCGATCCCCGAGACTTTGACCACATCGGCGATGAGCCCGTCGCCCTTAGGCAGCAGGGCGCCGTCGCCGGGTCCGATTTCGTCAGCCTGCCGCAGACGCCACTGCATGCTGACGGTGTTGCCGTTGGAAGAGGTGCCCATGCGAATCGTGGCTCTGGAACCCAGTTCCGGCGTCGGGCCGTTGGGGGTACCAGTCAGAACCGAATTGACATAGCCGGTGACTTCCGAGGAGAGGTCCGCATACGACTGGCCCGCACCGACCGTGCCGGTCAAGGCGTTGGACTGGGAGAAGTCGGCCCGATCCACACCGCGGGTGGCGGTAGCCGCACCGGCGGCGGTGGTGCTGTAGCCGACATTGAAGTTGGAATAGGTGAAGCCCAGACTTTCGGCATCGGTGGCGCCGGCGGCATTAGTGAAGGTGCCGCTGGTGGTGCCATAGCCGACCTTGCCGGTGACGAGGGCATTGATCGAACCGGTGCCGGTGATGGCGCCCGACCCGCTGATGGT
>Ga0114951_10000921_pt1 | contig 38946 bp, 24 predicted proteins | sample AM7aDNAmetaG_FD_88677 | JGI IMG/M metagenome (GOLD analysis project Ga0114951, IMG submission 88677) | Freshwater microbial communities from Finland to study Microbial Dark Matter (Phase II) - AM7a DNA metaG | ecosystem: Environmental > Aquatic > Freshwater > Lake | place: Finland: Lake Alinen... | reverse complement strand
CAATAAGAAACAAAATATTACATAGGCTTTGCGCAGTGATCAGAAGAGAAACTCCTTTTTATACGAATTTCCAAATTGCTTAGTATTTATTTCAAAGAACATTTATTTTAATCATAGAAATCTTAGTGACCTCGTGCCTTAGTGGTGAAAGATTTTTTCAGCCATCCTTCAATAAATTCCTATTAATCGTATCTTTACAACAGTTATAAATCATTATGGAACCAAGCGAAATCACCATCCTGCTGGTCGACGATGAACCCGATATCCTTGAATTCCTGGGATACAACCTTGAAAAGGAGGGCTACCGTGTTTTAAAAGCCAAAAACGGGCAAAAGGCTCTGAAACTGGCAAAGGAGCATAAACCCCAGCTGGTTATCCTGGATGTAATGATGCCGGTGATGGACGGAATGGAAGCCTGCATCGAAATCAGGAAGATCCCGGAACTGGAGGGAACGCTGATCGCTTTTTTAACGGCACGGGGAGATGATTTTTCCCAGATTGCCGGGTTTGAAGCCGGGGCGGATGATTACATCACCAAGCCCATCAAGCCGAAGGTGTTCATCAGCCGCATCCAGGCGATGTTAAGAAGGTACAAGGAGGTGCCCGAAGACAGCAACATCATCCCGTTGAAAGGGTTTACCATCGATAAGAACCGTTACGTGGTCGTGAAAGACGATGTTGAAGTTACACTGGCGCGGAAAGAGTTTGAATTGTTGCAATTTCTCGTTTCCCGTCCCGATAAAGTTGTAACCCGCGAAGAAATTTTTGCCAACGTCTGGGGGGAGCATGTGGTTGTCGGCGACCGAACCATTGATGTGCACATCCGGCGGATCCGCGAAAAACTGGGCATCGACAGCATCAGGACCATCAAGGGCGTTGGATATAAATTCGATGAGGGATGAAATTTCATGAACCGAAAAATCTTGCATTGCTGAATGCAGGCATCCTCTCGGGAACATTCGCCATCCTGTTCATCTTTTCGGCCGGCATCATCTTTGACCATGCTTTTTCCCATTTTTACACTTTCCTGTCACTGTTTGTCAGCACCGTTTTGAGTTTTCTCATCACGTATGCCATTTTTTTATATACCCTTGAAAAATTCATTTACAGCAAGATCCGGTTAATCTATAAGTCAATTCATTCGGTGAAAGCAGGGAAAAAGGAACAACCCAATCCTCAAACCGGGAAAAACATCATCGGCCATGTCCAGGCTGAGGTGGAGAACTGGGAGTCGGAGCAACAACGGGAGATTGATCAGTTGAAACGGCTGGAGCAATACCGTCGTGACTTTATCGGGAATGTGTCGCATGAGCTGAAAACACCGCTGTTCAACATCCAGGGATATGTTTCCACCCTGCTCGACGGAGGGCTGGAAGATCCTGCAATCAACAGGGAATACCTGAGGCGGACTGAAAAAAGCATTGAAAGACTGGTGAAGATCCTGGAGGACCTGGATGAGATTTCGCAACTTGAATCGGGCCAGATGAAGCTGAAAATCACCCGGTTTGATGTTGTAGGCCTCACCCGTGAAGTTGTTGAATTGCTCGACATGAAAGCCGACAGGCATGAAATCAAGATTGTGCTGAACGACCCGGGAAAGCTGGTCATGGTAGAGGCGGACAAAGATAAGATCAGGCAGGTGCTTACCAACATCATCGATAATTCAATCAGGTATGGAAACCGGGAGAACGGCAAGACCAAGATCACTTTTTTCGACATGGACGAAAACATCCTTGCTGAAATCACCGACAATGGAATAGGCATTGACACGGTTGACCTGGCGCGTGTGTTTGAAAGGTTTTACCGCACCGGCCGCGGAAGGGCGGTCACCAAAAAGGGGAAAGGGCTTGGGCTGGCAATTGTCAAGCACATTGTGGAGGCGCATCAGCAAACAATCAATGTTCGGAGTTCGATCGGTGTGGGAACCACGTTCGGGTTTACCTTGAAAAAAGCCTGATATCAGGTCGTTCGTTCGGTCGTGTACAAAACCAATTGTTCCAGCGATTTCCGGTATTTGTTGTCGGGAAATGTTTCAAGGATGTCCAGAGATTTCGTGCGGTATTCAACCATTTTTTCATGGGCATAGGCGATCCCGCCGCGTTCAGCCACCTTGTCAATCAGTTTCGAAACCCTCATGGCATCATTGTGATGATTTTTCACCGTGTTGATGATCCAGCGCTTTTCCATGAAATCGGAATGGTTCAACAGGTAAATCAGCGGAAGGGTCATCTTCTGATCGCGGATGTCGGTGCCATTGGGCTTGCCGGTGGCATTGTTGCGTTCATAATCAAACAGGTCATCCTTGATCTGGAAAGCGATGCCTACTAACTCGCCAAAGGCCCACATGGTTTGCACCTGCTCTTTTGAAACATCGACGGATGAGGCGCCACAGGCGCAACACGATGCAATGAGCGTTGCTGTTTTCTTACGGATGATCTCAAAGTAAATGTTTTCCCGGATATCAAGTTTCCTGGCTTTTTCAATCTGCAATAACTCACCCTCGCTCATTTCACGTACTGCAGTTGAAACAATTTTCAAAAGGCTGAATTCATCCTGTTCGAGTGCCAGCAGCAAACCGCGTGATAAAAGGTAGTCGCCGACCAGCACGGCGATCTTGTTTTTCCAGAGGGCATTGAGGGAAAAAAAACCACGTCGCAGGTTCGAATCATCCACAATGTCATCATGCACAAGCGTGGCGGTATGCAACAGCTCAATCAGCGATGCCGCCCGGTATGTGCTTTCATTGACGATGCCGCAGAGTCCGGCTGAAAGGAAAACAAACATCGGGCGCATTTGTTTCCCTTTTCGCTTGATGATATAGCGGGTGATGGTATCAAGCAGCGGGACAGAGCTCTTCATCGAATCTCTGAATTTCCCTTCAAAAACATCGATGTGCTCCGATATGGGCTCTTTTATTTGGTTCAGCGATACCAAGGGGTTTCATGGTTTATGGGGTAAAAGTAAGCATTTTTGGTGAAAACACCTCATCCCCTGGCCCCTTCTTTTAGACCCCATCCCCCCTGACCCCCTTCCCCAACAAGGGAAGGGGGAGAAAGTCCCTCTTTTTTTGGGGAGGGAATTAGGTCGGGGCTTAGCCATCGTTAGGTTTTCACGCCGGAAATGCAGAATTTTGCACCTCAAACAAATAAAATGTCCGGATTCCTGTTTAACGATATAATTTTTGGCCCGGTACGCAGCAGGCGGCTGGGATTATCCCTGGGCATCAACTTGCTTCCGCTTCATTCAAAATATTGTTCATTTAACTGTATTTATTGTGAATGTGGATGGACTCCTCCCCACCTTGAAAAACAGCCGGAATTTCCATTGCAAGCGGAGGTAGCGATGTTCCTGGAACAACGGTTAAAGGAACTGATCAGGGAAGAGTACCTGCCAGATTCCATCACCTATGCCGGTAACGGAGAACCCACCCTGCATCCTGATTTTGCCGGGATCGTAGAAGATACCTTTGCCCTTCGAAATAAATTCGCCCCGCATGCCAAAGTAACCGTACTGTCTAATTCCAGCATGATCCACATCCCCTCCGTCTTTCAGGCGCTTCAAAGGCTCGACAACAACATCCTTAAACTGGATGCCGGAACTGACCGGTTGTTTAATCTGATCAACAACCCCGTTGAACCGGTTCAATTTACGCGTTTGATCGAAAGTTTGAAAAAATTCGAGGGAAATCTCATGATCCAGAGTATGTTTCTCCGGGGGAACTTCAAAGGACAAGCCGTTGACAATACCAGCCCCGGCGAGGTTGAGCAATGGATCAGGCTCCTGGTTGAAATCCAGCCCGCCATGGTAATGGTTTACCCCATTGCCCGGGCCACACCGGTGCACAACATTGAAAAAATACCCATAAACGAACTGGAGGCGATCGCTGAAAAGGTAAGAAAGGCGGGGTTGAAGGTGAAGGTGTACCAGTAAGGATTTACAATTTATAAATAGGGGAACCAGGCCCAAGCCCGCCTGTCTGTCAGTTCGCCCATATACTTTCTTAACTTTGTAAATAACATATTAATTTCTCACGGTGGAGACACTTTACTATCCTGCAAAGATCTGGCTGGCTTTCGGTGAAGCCGTGAACGGCAACCAGGAGGTAGCAGGATGGCTGATGAATAACGGATTCCCTGAAGTTGCTGCATTGGCCCATGCCATCAGGGGAAGCGAGGAGGCTACCGCCTGGCTATTTCAAAACAAATTCTTTCACCTGGCGGCATTTGATGCTGCCATCGATGAAAACATGCAGGCGTATCATTGGCTGAATGCAAACAAACACAGTTTCCTGCTTGTCTTTGCAGATGCCTGCAGGGGGAAACAGGCGGCCATCAATTGGTTTTATGCGAATAAACTGGAGGCCTTTGTTTTTATTGCAAAGCGGATCAAGGATTTACGTGACAATACGACGTTTGATTATCACAAGAAGAAATTTTAATCGTTAGCCGCATTTTGAAAAACCGCAACTTTTGCAAACCAAACATCCTTCCTGGTACACCAATCCATTCTCGTCGCCGCATTTGGGACAGGCATGCTCGGCCGCTTTGGTGCCATCGGGGATGAATTTCTTAAGCGCCCGTTCAATACCGTTTTTCCAGGTATTGATGGAGTCGACCTCGAAGTGAAGCTTTGAAATGATGTTTACCACAAAAGGAAGTGGCATGCCATGCCTTAAAATACCGGAAATCAGCTTCGCATAGTTCCAGTATTCCTTGTTAAAGGAACGTGAAAGGCCTTCGATGGTAATCTTGTAACCCTGGCGGTCTTCGAACTGGAAGTCGTAGCGTGATCCAACGCCGTCAGGCCGGGTTTTAACAATCCAGCCTTTCTGCACCCAGGCCGGGATCCAGAAATCTTCGGCGACGCCGGTGAAAATTTCATAAGGCCTGCCATTCAAGCTGCCAACGACTGCAATCCATTTTTCGTGATCGTTCTGAAAACGGACGATATCTGCTTCCAGCCGGTCGGGCCGGTGCGGCGCTTTGGTTTCAACGAATTCCTCGCATTTTTCCTTCTTTTTCTTATCCTTTGAATCATTGTTCACAAGAACGCCGGCCCGCGAACCATCGCGATAAACAGTCATTCCCTTGCATCCTACTTTCCAGGCCGTTTCATAGATGGTGCTGATCATCTCTTCTTTGGCATCGTTCGGCACATTGACGGTAACGCTGATGGAATGATCAACCCATTTCTGCACGGCGCCCTGCATCTTCACCTTGGCAACCCAGTCGACATCGTTGGCTGTTGCTTTATAAAAAGGAGATTGTTTGATGATCGCTTTCAGGTCTTTTTCGTTCATGTGCGACACTTCGTCAACATTGAACCCATTGACAATCAGCCAGTTTACAAAATTATGGTGGAACACATTGTACTCTTCCCACGTATCGCCTACTTCATCCTTGAAGGTAATTACCACATTTTTATCATTGGGATTCACCTTGCGGCGACGTTTGTAATTTACGGCAAACACCGGTTCAAGGCCCGAAGTTGTTTGGGTAAGGATGCTTACCGAGCCGGTAGGGGCGATGGTGAGCATGGCGATGTTGCGCCGTCCATGGATGGCCATATCTGCATAAACATCGGGAGCCGCATCCTTCAACCGTTGGATAAACGGATTATGTTGCTCACAGTCCGTATCATAAACAGGAAAAGGCCCGCGCTCTCTGGCCATGGTCACTGACGATCGGTATGCTTCAATGGCCAGGATTTTGTGTACTTCAACTGAAAAATCGGTTGCATCGTCTGATCCGTATCGGGTGCCAAGGGCAGCCAGCATATCTCCTTCGGCGGTGATGCCGAAACCGGTCCTGCGTCCCTGGATGGCCTTTTTCTTGATATTCAGCCACATGTTCCGCTCCCTGACCTTGATCTCCTCCCCTTCGGGATCCTTCTCTATTTTTGCAAGGATGCGGTCAATCTTTTCCAGCTCCAGGTCGATGATGTCATCCATGATCCGCTGGGCTTTATGCACATGGGAAATAAACAGCCCGGAATCGAAACTGGCATCCGGGGTGAAAGGCTTATCAACGTAGTTGTACAGGTTGATCGCCAGCAACCGGCAGCTGTCGTAAGTGCACAGCGGGATTTCACCGCACGGGTTGGTGGAAACCGTACGGAAGCCGAGATCGGCGTAACAATCTGGTATGGATTCGCGGATGATTGTATCCCAGAAAAGAATGCCGGGTTCTGCCGATTTCCAGGCATTGTGAACGATTTTGCTCCAGAGTTCTCGGGCCTTCATGGGCCTTTTAACAGCTGGGTTTGCGGAATCAACGGGAAACCGTTGAACATATTCGGCATCATTCACCACCGCCTGCATGAATTCGTCGGTGATCTTTACAGAGATGTTTGCACCGGTCACCTTCCCGGCCTCAAGTTTTGCGTCGATAAAATGTTCTGCATCCGGGTGAGCGACGGAAATGCTGAGCATCAGCGCACCACGACGGCCTTCCTGTGCAACTTCGCGGGTTGAGTTTGAATACCGCTCCATGAAAGGAACAATCCCGGTTGAGGTGAGGGCGCTGTTCTTGACTTCGCTGTTTTTAGGACGGATGTGAGAAAGGTCATGACCCACTCCTCCCCGCCGTTTCATCAGCTGAACCTGTTCTTCGTCCGTTTTCATGATGGCACCATATGAATCTGATGCTCCATCATTGCCGATCACGAAACAGTTTGACAACGATCCGATCTGGAAGTCGTTGCCAATCCCGGCCATGGGGCTTCCCTGCGGAACGATGTATTTGAAATTACGCATGAGTTCAAAGAGTTCATCTTCGCTCATGGGATTTGGATATTTCTTTTCGATACGGGCTATTTCCCGCGCTATCCGCCGGTGCATGTCATCCGGGGTCAACTCAAACAGATGCCCTTCCGAGTTTTTCAAAGCGTATTTGTTGGCCCATACGTTTGCTGCCAGGCTGTCGCCTTTGAAATATTCAGTTGATTTCTCAATGACTTCTGCAAAGGAATAGTTCTTTCTTGCAGTTTCTTCTGATCTGATTTCTTTCATTTCCAATTCTTCAATCGTAACTTTGGGACGGATTCTTTTTGCCAGTACCTCATGGTAATAGTCAGTTTTCTGATCCGTTTCCGTGTTAACCGCCGTGTTTTTTTCCATGCATGAACAGGATTAACTGCTATGGTCTGATTTTGTTAAATGATTGTTCTTTCGAACGTTCCAATAAATAGTTGGGAGAAAATTTGATGAGGCAAGATACAACGAACATGGGATTTCGCTGAATTTAGTTATCAACACATGGAGGGTGTCGGGTAGTTAAACCCCTGACTTAAAAAAACATATACTTTGATAATTTAGCTAAGGCTTATTTTAATTGGATTTCCGGAATTCTTCAGAAGTCCATACCAGTTTTTTGCCAAAGCCGAGGCGGTTGTCGGTCATTTTAATAAAATCAGGAACGAGGGCCCAGAGGTGTAAATTGGGCATCAGCCGGGCGATCGGGAACCGATTGAGATAACGTTGCCTGGCAGTTTCCCTGCCATCTCCCACCAGGGCGGCAATGAACCCGGTAAACTGGATCCCCCTGATTTTCCCGACAATTTTTGTCTCCAGAGCGATGGCCCCTGCAACCCGGTAATTATTGCCTTCCACAACATCGCGGATGTGGCGGGTTTCATGATCGGAGGTGAAAATGAACTGGTTTTGTTCCTTCATCCAGGCATAATAACAGGTGGCACAATAGGGCAGGTTATCCCTGGCGATGGCGAGTGTAAAAATATGATGCTCCCCGATGAAGTCGATGATTTGCTGTTCAGGATGTGTCATGGCTAAAAGTCGAGGCTGAGTGAAAAATAAAAAACAGGTTTGAGGATGCGCCCGTCTTCCACTCCCCAGGCAAGATCTCCGCGCAGAAAATAGCCGAATAAACGGGTACGTGCGCCAAATCCAAATCCTTCCACAATCGGATCTTTTTGCATTTCTACTTTGATAAACAACGGTTTACGGTAGATATACTGGGTGAACAACTGATTATCCGACGACCAGGGAGACGACCCTGTCCAGGCGGTACCAACATCCCCGAAGGCTACGATCTGGAAGTTATTGATAAAGTCGGAACGGATCGGGCGGTTGAACAAGTAGCGGAATACCGGCCACCGTAATTCCGAATTGTAAACGAAAAAACTATTCCCGTTCCTGATGTTCTGGGCAAAGCCGCGCATGTTGGTAGCCAGGGTCTGGAAAGCATAGTTCTGGTCGAATGCCACCGGCGTACTGGTGTTGTATGTGGGGAAAAGCCAGTTGTCAACACCCCCCATGTAATACAGCAGCTTGTTATTGCCAAAGGAGGTGCTTGCCGCAAAGCGGTTTGCCCAGATCAGCGTGCGGTGCACCCGCTGATAATTGCGGATGTCCATCCCCAGGACAACCAGGTTGTTGCCGGCCTTGTTGACCAATTGGTAATATTCACCAAAGAATTTATACCTGGTTCCTTGGTACAGGTTCAACCCGAGATTGCGTGTATTGTCATAGGTGAGTTCCGCCTTGAGACTTCCCCAGATGTCATTGATATCGGGTTGCCGGAGATTAACCTGGTCGGTAGACAAATAGACGGCCCGGTCATAGCGTACCGACGCCGTTCCCTTGATATTGAGCACCGGGGTGAAGGGATAGGTTGCCACATAGTACAACTCGTGGATCCGGTGCCGGATGATTGAATAATAACCCGCCTCTTCCACTGATTTCCGGTGAAAAACGATCTGATGGTCAAGGCGGTGTTTATAGTTGCCATAACTGAACAAGTACTCGTTGTTGATCAGGCTCACATTCAATCGCACGCCTCCGCTGAAGCGAAAGTCCTCCATGAGGTCGGTGACTCCTACCATCATCAGGGCATTCAATCCGGGGTTGATGAATACCGGCGACAAACTTCCGGTGAACGGCTGATAGGCAAAATTCAGATAGGTGAAATCGATTTGGGTAACCATCTGGTCAATGGCGTATTCGACATTGTAGTTCAGCTGTTTGGCGTTTTTATATTTGTCTGCCGTGTCTTTTCGTGCCACTTCCTGGAAAAAATCAGTCTTTGTATTTCCGCCTCCCTCAGGTCGGCCCGGGCTGGTTGTATCGGGCCGTGTTTTTACCTGGGCGACCGCTTCACGCTGCCTGACCACACTGAAATGCTTTTTCTCCTGTATTTTGAATGGCTCGGCCAGGTGAAGAACACTATCTGTACGGCCGTGACTGATCTCTTTTTCCGCGGATTTAATTTTGAGATCCCTGAAATAGGATGGCTGAACACTGGCTTCTGACAGGTGTTTTGGCAGAACCAGGTCGGAGGTATACATTCTGAAGTTGCGGTTCTGAAAAATGATCTCACCGGTTTTTGCCCCCCTGGGCGAGACATCCTGGCTGATGATGCTCCGGGAATAATTGGTAACCGGGAAAGAGGTCGTGAAATATCGGTAATGCGCAATGGTGTCAATAAAAGCGATGGCGCTGTCGTATCGTGCAAGGTAACGGTTCACGATCCCGCTTTGATCGCTCAGGTAACAAAAATAGTTGTCCCCGTATTGCTGCGGCTGAGTTTCATCCGCATCCGGTGTGTTGGTGAGGCGCTGAAGAACATTCCGTTTTGCGGCATAATTGTAAAGAAAAATATCGTTGTAATAATGCATGTTTTCAATTTTCACCGGTTCGTCAAACCGGATGGTATCATTCATGCGGTTGGAAGAAAAGATGATTTTGCTGGAATGGTCGGTAAACCTTGGGTTCAGGTCATCATACCGGTCTTTGGTGATCTGTTCGTGCGAGCCGGATGCGATGTTGTACACGAAAATATCCGACTGCCCTTTCTGCACCGCTGAAAAAACCAGTAAGGTGCCGTCGTCTGAATAGGACATATCGGTCACTTTCTGAAAATTGACAAGCAACTGATGTTCAAACTTTTTATCTTCAAGATTATAGAAATAGAGCCAGATTTGGCCCTTGCGTTCAACAAGGAATGCGAGCACGCTTCCGCTGGGATGCCATGCAATGAGCGGGTAGGAGTAGTCGGGACGGTCGGCCAGGCGATAACCGCCGCGGTATATCCGCCTGGTTTTACCGGTTTCCAGGTTTTTGATAAACACTTTGTAAATACCCAGTTGATGGTACGCGTAAGCTACTGAATTGCCGTCAGGGCCCATCTTCAGGGATTGAAAAACCCGGTCGGGCTTGTTGCGCTTGTTCACCAGGTTGCCGGCAGGGGCGTTGCGGCCGGAGTCCTGAACCGTATAAATGTTCCTGTAAAAGGCAAGCCATTCCTGGATGATCGTCTGAAAACCCGCACCCACCACATATTGAAAGCCGCGCTCCACATTCCTGCTGAGGCGTGCCATGTACACGATGTTTGGAATGGAAGAAGCACCGTACTTCATCGCGATGTAGTTCCACAGCGATTGACCCGCGTATGTTGCCTCTTCACCCGAAAGGCCATTGAACTTGTCGTACTTATGGTTCAGGATGGCATCCCTCACCTGGTCTTCAATTTCGGAATCCCATTTGCGGGATATGAACGAGATAAGGCCATTCATGTACCATTCGGGAACAGTGAACAAGGCATTGTTTTTAATCTGTGCCCCGATCCCGGTTCCATAAATCATGTTGTTGAGGATCACCTGGGCAATCCCGGCCCGGATCTGCTGGTCGAAATGTTCGTAGTTCCCGTCGAAGAACAGGAGCACCCTGCCCCCAATGATACGCGTAACCCCTCCGGTATTGTAATAATCCCAATCGCCAAAAAGCCCGATGTTGCTCTGTTTCAAGTCGGATAGGGTGTTGAAAATGATAAACTGGACCTTTTCTTCCAGGTTCGACTGCAGGTCCAGCTCTATCTCCTTGATATGTTTATCGGCGTACTCGGCAGTATACTGGGCAAGTTCCTTTCCATTGAGATAATAGTAGGTGTCGAATTTATCAAACCTGAAATTCAGCCACAGGAAATTACTGTACTGGACCCTGCTTTTGCCGAAAGTAAGTTGAGACCCATTGTAAAACTGCGGCCTGCCTATGACCGGAAAAAGCAGCAGCAACCCCAGGATGATCCATGCTGTTGTCCAGATTTCAGAACCTCGGTTCACGCACGCATCCTTCGTCATATCCGGTTATACAAGGAATAATAATGGAGCCGCTAAGGTACGATTATTTTCATATTGCCGCCCATGTAGCGGCATTTTAGTACCTTTGCCCCACTTGTTTAACGGTACATTCCAATGATAAAAATCAAAAAATTTGTCTTCAATAACTTCATGGTCAACACCTATTTCCTGCATGATGAATCCGGCGATTGCATCGTGATCGATGCAGCCTGTTATGAGCCGGCGGAAGAGAATGAAGTCAGGAAATTTATTGCCGGCAACAACCTGAACCTTGTCCGCAACCTGAATACCCATTGCCATATCGATCATGTCCTTGGAAACAATTTCATTGCGAAGCAATATGGGGTATATCCCGAATATCATAAAAATTCGTTGCCGTTTTTCAGTACGGTCAAGGAGATTGGATCGTCTTTCGGATTTTCCATCACCCAGGTTCCGGAACCAAAGCGATACCTTGAAGACGGCGAAACCATCCACTGGGGAAATTCATCCCTCGTGGTGCTGTCAACCCCCGGACATGCCGAGGGAAGTGTTTGCTTTTACAATGAAAATCAACAATTTGTGATCACCGGGGATGTTCTTTTCAAAGACACCATCGGCCGTACCGACCTGCCATCCGGGGATTTTGATCAGCTCATGAAAAGCATCAAGACCAAACTGTTTACCATGCCCGGGGAAACCATCGTTTATCCGGGGCACGGGCCGGAAACATCAATCGGATATGAGATGGAGAATAATCCGTTCATCCGGTAAATGGTGAAAAGGTGAAATGATAAAATGATGAAAAAATTATTGATCATCCGGTTTAGTTCGATTGGCGACATCGTGCTTACGAGTGCGGTGGTGCGCTGCCTGAAGGAACAATTGCCGGGCGCCGAAATTCACTTTCTCACAAAAACACAATATGAACCGATCCTCCGGAACAACCCGTATATAGCTAAAACCTGGCAATACGATCACAATTTCAAGGAGCTCATCCCGCAGTTAAAATCCCAGGGCTTTGATTTTATCGTCGATTTGCACAGGAACTTCCGCTCAACGTTTGTGATTTTCCGGGTTGGAGTCCGATCGGCCACTTTCCCGAAACTGAATTTTCGTAAGTGGCTGATGGTCAGGTTTAAAATAAACCTGCTTCCGGCTGTCCATATTGTTGAAAGGTATTTCATGGCCGTGGCGCCGTTGAATATTAAAAATGATGGACGCGGCCTCGATTATTTTATTCCTCCCCCGGATGAAGTTTCTGTTTCCGGGTTACCGGATAAATACCATCATGGTTTTCATGCAATTGTCATCGGTGGAAAGCACAACACGAAGATTTTCCCGGCTGAAAAAGTAGCTGAAATTTGCAACAAACTATCTCAGCCGGTGATCCTGCTTGGCGGAAAAGAAGACCGTGAGCGCGGAGACCAGATCGCAGGCATGACGGGGGCGAATGTTTACAACTCATGCGGCCTTTACAATATCAACCAGTCTGCCTCCCTTATCCGCCAGTCCACTGCCGTACTCACCAACGATACCGGGCTGATGCACGTTGCCGCTGCCTTCAGCAAGCCCATCGTCTCCGTCTGGGGCAATACCATCCCCGCATTCGGAATGGTTCCCTATCTCCCGGAGAAATTCAAATCCAATTCCATGATCGCCGAAGTCAAAGGTTTGTCATGCAGGCCTTGCAGCAAACTGGGATTCAAAGAATGTCCGAAAAAGCATTTCAACTGCATGCAGCACATTGGCATGGAGTCAATTATTGGTTTTTTCGCCGGGAAATGGACCGTGTCAGGTGAAATCGTAAGTCCAAAATCGTAAGTCCAAAATCGAATGGTTTTTTCCGATTCCCATACGCATCTTTACGCAGAAGAATTTGACCCCGACCGCGATGCCATGATGCTCCGTACGCAGCAAAACAATGTTTCGCATTTGTTTTTACCCGCCATCGATTCGAAGTATCATGAAAAGATGCTTGCGCTGGTGCGGGATTATCCGGGAATTTGTTACCCGATGATGGGCCTGCACCCCACTTCGGTGAAGGCAAACTATCTTGATGAGTTAAACATCGTATCCGCTTACCTGGCCAACCCGGAAATAAAATTCGTTGCCATTGGCGAAGTAGGTATCGATCTTTACTGGGATAAAACCCATGAAACGGAGCAGCGCATTGCTTTCGACTTCCAGATCGGCCTTGCAGTAAAGTACGCCCTTCCGCTGGTCATCCATACGCGCAACTCGATGGATATTGCCCTCGGCATAGTGGAAGCGCATCATGTACCCAGCCTGCGCGGCGTATTTCACTGTTTCAGCGGAAATTACGAACAGGCACAGCGGGCGGTCCGGCTGGGATTCATGATAGGAATCGGCGGGGTGGTAACCTATAAAAACTCAGGACTGCAAACGGTGGTCGAACACATGCCCCTCGAACACCTCTTGCTGGAGACCGATGCCCCCTGGCTTCCCCCTGTTCCGCATCGCGGCCAGCGGAATGAACCATCTTACCTGCCGTTCATCGCCCAGAAGATCGCGGAGATTAAAAATGTTTCTTTGGAGAAGGTGGCGGACGTGACAACGGAGGGTGCGTTGAAGTTGTTTGGGTGAACGGGCGGACAGGCGGGCAGTTTATTAGACGCCTGGTCATTTTTTGATAATTTTGATAATTTTGATGGTTTGCGGGGAGTTTTGAACCATCATTTTTAGAAAATACACTCCGGGTAATAGGCCTGTAAAATCTTGTTTCTCAATTTGTTTACCAGACCATATTGTTTGTCCTATCGTGTTGGTCAACTCAAAAGTTTCCTTCCCGGTTGTGTTTTTTAAGCATATTTTGTTTGTGAAAGGATTTGGGAAACACTGAACTCCTGGCATGTCAACAATTTCATCCACGGCATTTTGTGCATAGAGCTCAATCCTTTTTCCCGGGGTCAGGTCTTTTCCGATGAAGGCGGCATAATCCACAGGATACCTGTAAACCCTGAAAACCGAGTTCATCTTCTCGTCGGGCCGGGCAGGGTCATTGGGAATGGTATCGCCCTGGGTTAACGGACCGGTTTTATCTACAGGATTGAGGTATTTCCAAACGATATTTCCATCGGGGGTCACTTCGAGGAACGTGCCAAGCGATCCAACGCAAATGAGCGTGTTCCCGTTCTGCAGGCGTTGTGCGCCTGAAATGTTTTCGGAATACATGGATGTGGGAGGACTGGCCTGGTAATACCACGTTGGGTTGGCCGGGCCAAATGCAGTTCCCGTGGCAATTGCGTAATTGCCGGTAACATCCACGGGAGGGGTGATCTCTTCAACAGTCGAGTAATTGAGGCTTACGCCGTTATTATAACAGGTCAGATTTCCCGCTCCGGGGCAATCAGGCCGGACCCATTCCACATCATGCTGCTGGAAATATTTCTGATCGTTCATGGTTCCGGCTCCGTATGTGACCGGATTGCCCCAGCGGTAAAGAAGGTCCCCGCCTTTATCACGGATGCCTCCGGTATGGCCGGCAGCCTGCACAGAGGTCGTACTGTGGTCAATGATCCAAACCTCACTGTTTCCCCTTACACTCAATGCGATCTGATCAAATGCAGGATTGTAATCGATGCAGTTCATATGATTCCAGAAAAGCGGCAGGTTCTTGTGATCACCATCAGAATCGATTAATTCCGGGTGAGCGCTGACAACGCCGTAGTTTGCTTTCGTGGCATCAAAATCCTGGATCAGGTGATCCCATACATGCCATTCCCACACAACAGTTCCGCCAACAGGATAGGTCGGTGCTATTTCAACAATACAATCAGGAAGCATGAATCCCTTCTGAGCAATCTCCGGCTGGAATTTAGCCGGGTTGAATCCTGCAGCAATCGCCTCAGCATAAGTTTTTTTCTCCACTACCAGCATAATGATATTTCCGTTAGGAAGTCTCCTGATGTCGTGATGCTGCATGTAACCGGGCGTTGAATAATCCAGCTGCCAGACAAGATGATCATTCCAGTCGTATTCTTCAACCCTTCCACCTTCTCCGCCACCGGTGCCAAGCTGACCCTGGGTCATGCATGTACGCAGCAGGTTACCGTTCTCAAGCAGGTAAACAGATTGCCCGGGAGGATAAGCGCTGGCTTTCCATTGATTAATGATGCGACCGTCATTGTTGATCAGGTATGTCATTGTGTTTTGTTTGGGGGCAAACAAAGTATATCCTTTGAATGCCTTTGTCGTGTCATTCAAAAAAAGTCCGACGGTTTGTGTTTGTCCGGAGGACGACGTCAGGCGTAAGAAAATGAAGACAAGGATCAGGGATTTAATTTTCATAACAGTTGTTTTTTAAATATTTCCTGCATGATTAATCATGTAAGAAAATCATTTTGATTGTTGATTGTCCCGAAACGGTGAACAGCGTACAAAAACAGATCCCGCCTTTCACCTCACCGCTATTCCATTCCACCGCATTCCATCCGGCTTGGCAAAAGCCATCAACCGGAATTGCCACTTCCCGGCCAAGTGAACTGGTTATTCTGATGACGACATGCGATGATTGCGGCAGATAAAACCGGATTGTAGTATGTTTTTCAAATGGGTTCGGGTAATTTTGCACCAACCGGAATGTTCCCGGATTTGTCGTCCCATTTTCATTCATTCCCAATGAGGCCGAATATTTCCTGGCCACCCGGAAGCCGACATGGTACCATGGATGGTTCGGGTCCTGTGGTCCGCGGTAATAGGATGGGTTCCGGTTTGAGACCCGGGAATGGCCATCGTTGATCCCGTTGATGGAATACCCGTTATACCAGTTTCCCCCGCGCATTCCCCGGTACTGCTTGCCGTCAGGCATGACAAATCCGGAGGTGGGGCCTTTGGGATTATCTACCGGGCTTACTGCGTAATAGTTTTGCCCGTACCAGTCGTTGATCAGTTCCCACACATTCCCCTGCAGGTCGTAAAGGCCGAAGCCATTGGCCCCGCTGGTGGTCTGATATTCCGAAGCACTTCCAGGCCAGTTCCAGGCTGATTTTTGTTTCAATGTGCCATCGTAGAATCCGGCGGGTGTCGTATTCGGATATTCACCGGATTCATAAGGATCACCCGAACCGGGAAGATTGGCCTGTGAAGGGATAACCTCATTCCCATCCGGATAGTTCAAATAGGGATCAAGGTGCATGCCGCGGGCTGCATATTCCCATTCTGCCTCAGTTGGAAGACGGTAGCCGTTTTTAGTAAAGTCACAATCCCAGGTACGGACGTTATAGCATTCCTGCAATCCATTTTGCCGGCTCAGCCAGTTGCAGTATACCGCAGCGCCAAACCACATGACGCCCACCATCGGGTGATTTACCCGGAAGTCGGCCATTGAAAAAACAGAACCATCATACCCGATGCTGTACCAGGATTCAAACTGGTTGGTGTAACAAAGAATTTCGCTTCCACCCGTGCAAAAAACCACATTGTTCCTGGTTTCAATCGATCCTTCTAAAAGCGAAGCATTCAGAAATGCCAGAAACTGTCCGTTCGTTGTTTCGGTTTTTGCCATGTTGAATGAATCGACTTTTGCAACATGAACCGGTAATTCATCACTGGGATGCTGGGGGTCGACAAAACCGAAATGATCGCCCATTTCAAATTCGCCACCCGGGACATGTGATTCAGCAAAACCAAGGTCGGAATTATCCATCCCCCCTCGTACCAGTAAAATATGCTCTTTCCCGGTCTTGTCATTATAAGAAACAATTCCGTAATCAACATTCATGTCCCAGGCTTTTGTGGCCGATTGCAACAAAGTGGTAGAAGACCAATAATTCCCGGAAAGCACATTGGTGAAAAATAATGTATCGAAGGAAGGTTTATACAATTTGGCATCACTCAGCGACTGAATTTCCTTTACATTTGGCAATCGCCAGTCTGTTTTACCGGCAAGGGTCATGTTGTGGCTGTAAACGAGTGCTTCTTCCCAGGTCATGGTATTCGGGGATTGGATTTTCTGCCAAACCAATCCGGTTCGTTTATCGGTAATGGTTTCGTTTCCATTGTCAGTAAAACGGATGGCAGGAAATTCATGTGCAATCGCATTTCTGACAGCCCTGGCATGAAACAACCTTGTCCCTCCCGCGCTTGATGTTTCTGTTTTCGGATGGGCTCCTATTCCGCCACCTGCATTCACCACCCATATTTTTGATGCATCATCTGCCCGTGGTTCACTGGTCCACCAGTATTCCGCCTGTGTGGCTGTGAAATAGGCCCCATTCAAAGCGGGGTTTAAATGACTGTAATTGTTGATGCTGAACAATTCGGTGCCGGTCGGCAGTCGCCAGTCTGAATAACCCGCCAATGTTAAACTGCTGCAGAAAACCAGTGCATTTTCCCATGTCATTTCACCTCCGTCGGTTTTCTGCCACATTAATCCAGTGTTGTTGTCGGTAACCGTACCGTCGCGGTTGTCCGTATATGCAGGAGGGTTGATGACGAAATCAGCATCCTCCCCTGATGTTGCCGTATAACTTGCGGTTTGGCCGGTATCAGGAAGCCTGAAAGGAAGAACTCCCTGGGCTTTTATTTGGCCAGCGAAGGCAACAATGCTAAAGAAGAGAAAGATTTTTTTCATTGTTACCAACGCTGTTTACCTGATGTAAATCATTTTCATGCTTTTCGCGCAATTGCCGGCCGTTAACCGGTAATAATACATTCCGCCGGGAAGAAACAATGTCTTTGGATCAATCGAAACACAATAAGTACCCGGCTGTTGGTATTGATTCACGGGCATAGCAATTTCTCTGCCGAATATATTAAAAACCTGCAGATGGACATCATTGGCAGACAGTAGTTTGTACTTTACAGATGTTTCTGTATAAAAAGGATTTGGATTGTTTTGCTCCAGTTGAAAGGACCCGGCAAGATCACTTTTTTCTTCGACGGCTGCAACAGATGGTTTGACGGAGTATGAATAGGCGATCTCTCCGTTTATATGCGTGCCGGTCGATTCATTTGGAAGATAGGTTTTGATATAGTCAACTTTTGCACTCGAATCTGTAACGGTGACCAAAAGGAACCCACGGCCAGGCATCAGCACTCCATCCACATAGCCATATTGAGTGCCGGTGATGTTGCTGATGTTTTTCGAGGACGGCTGAGGGACCTCCTGGTAAACAAGGCCGTCCTTATCCTGCTTTGCATAGCAATGATCGTGACCGTGAAAGAAAATGTTTACGTTGTTTTCCACCATCAAGGCATGAACCGGCTTTCCCCAGCCTGGGCGATGCTCATCAAATCCCCAGGTTGAATCTGCATTTTCCCCTCCGTTTTCGAAAAACCCCGCAAATTCTGATCCTCCGCGGCCATCGTTGCCGTTTCCCCCGATCAGTTGATGGCAGAACACAAATTTGAATTTGGCATGACTTGTCGAGATAACATTTTTGAACCAATTGTACTGATCCTCACCAAGTGTCCAGCCCCAGCCGGGTTTGTCGGTGGTGTACCCGTATGGGTCCAGCACGATGAACAATGCGCCTCCCCATTCCCAGGAATAGTAGTTTTCGCGTAGCCCGACAAAATTCTCTGTCCTGGTATTCCCTGAATAAAATGAATTGGGAAAAGGATTCGGATAAAATAACTTCCTGGTATTGGTCGCCATTACCGGAAGAGAATTCGGTGTGCCATCCAATCGCCAGCCGTTTTCTCCTTCATGATTACCGATCACCAGGAAAAGAGGAACCGAATGGCATGCTGCGCCGAAGTAGGGCCTGTAAAGGAGATGACGGTTCGTTATATTTGTCTGATTGATAACCGGAAGTTTTTCCGACATAAAAATATCACCAAGATCCAACATGAAATCAGGATGTTGTGAAAGAATATTCTGAAGTGTCAGGGTATATGCTGCCACATTTGAATTGGTGTCAAGATGAGGATCGGCTTCTATGGCAAAAGAAAAAGTGCTTCCGGTGGATCTCTGGGTGTGAAAATCATGTTCGCGCCCGGCCGAAAAAACCCCGGATGTACCGAGCAGCCGGTATCTTGTCCGGTAAAAGTATTTCGTATCAGGGGCTAAATTGAAAAAATCAACCTCAAGGGCAGAATCAATTGCAGTAATGTGGGTTGAAGTGGTTTGATCAACCATTCCGGAAATCGGGCCATACTCCCAGTATACCTCCGCCTGCTGATCAAACAGGATACTCATGGTAACAGAAGTACTGGTAGGCCTTCCCAATATTTCCGTAAAATTCTGCCCGATCAGGCGATAATTTGTGATCAGGATAACAATAACAATTCCGATGAAATATTTCATGTAGTACTTTTATGGGAAGGAATACCTGCTATACACGCAGAACCCTTTCTACCCTGATGGAACATTCATTCAGCCGACTATTTGCAATAGATCATCTTTTTAGCAAGCTGCTGATGGTCCGCTTTCAGGATATAAATATACATCCCGCTTGCAACCTGCATTCCATTGTCATTTTTCCCATCCCAGTTCCGGGAATAGTTTCCCCCTGAAAAATTCTGATGAACCAGTGATTTTACCTGGTTCCCCGAAAAATCATAGATGACCAGGCTTACAAACGCCGGATCTGCAATTTCAAATTCAATGGTCGTTCCGCTGGAAAACGGGTTCGGATAATTCTGATTAAGGGTATTTCCTTTAACATGGAGGTTCTGCTTATCCTGCAGGGAAAGAAGATCCTCCGGCTTTAGATAGTCAGGATTGTTGCCAGTCATGGTGGATCCGGGCATAAGGTCATGGCCTGCAAGTGCGGGATGATCGCTTGCATAACGGTACGCCCTGAAGACCCCATTATAGGTTGGATAATTATCCGGCTTTATCGTTTTTATCCCGTTCCTGGTCATCGGATTGAAATATTCCCAGACAATGGAGGTGTCGGAAGGCGCTACTTCAAAGAAATGACCGTCATTCATCGAACAGACAAGGGTATTCCCGTTTGGTAGCCGCTGGGCGCTGGAACCGATCGTGCTGTAAAATGAGGTGTTGTTTTTACTCGAATATTTCCAGACAATTTGCTTCGACACATTCTTCTTTTCCTTCATAAGGTTAGGATCAGGAGAATTTACGACAGAATACCCGGCTTCTGGCGGATTGACAAAGTGACCGGTATTTACACCCGCAGAATTTAAATAGGGGTTTATTTCGATAATGTACGATTGGGCAGATAGTTCAAACAGATTCTGACCATTGCAAAAGACCAGGAAATTTCCTTCCCCAGGCAGCCCGGACCTGATCCATTGGATGTCATGAGAGCCTCCAAGCTGTTTGTTCCCGGCCGTTGCCTTTTCCCAGTTGTCCAGTACCGACGGAGGATCGCCCTGGTCGTATTTGGCGGGATCGCCGAAGCGGTAAAGGAAGTCACCGGCACTGCCGGCTGCAAGTGCGATGCTTCCCGCCGCATTGTTTGCAATAAACGTGTTCCCATGATCGATCACATAAAATTCGCCATGAACCGAATTGATAACCATTAAATCAAGCACCTGGTTGTAATCAAGGGAGTTGCAATGCATCCAGTCGCTCTTTACAGGATTGCCCCGGATATTCAGATCGATTTTGCCGGGAGTATTTGCAATGACCCCGTAGGTGGATTTAGCCGGGTCAATATCCTGTACGACATGGTCAAAGAAGCACCATTCCCAAACGACATTTCCCTGCATATCGACCTCAACAATTGCATCCATCTGGGCCCCCGTGTAATTGTGCGAAGGATCGCATCCGGCATCAAGGCATTGCTGTGCCGTCAGATCTTTATTTGCAATATAGATGAAGGTTGAATCGCCCAGTTTCGGGTTATAGATTTTGGCAAAATCATGATGCCCGTGATAGTTTGAGCGGGTTTCAGTATAACTCCATACCGTATTGCCGCTCCAGTTGAGCTCTTTCCAAATATTCTGATTGCTTGGGTTCCCGCCGACGGCATCAAGCAAGGTACCTCCTTCGGTAAAGCGCGGGTTCGTCCCGATGTTCCATGTGTGTACCACATGCCCTTCAAAATCTGTCAGATAGGACATTCCCCTTGTTCCGAACAACGTATATCCTGAATAAGTTCTTGCCGAATCCCAATATCGTGTTTCGGTTTTGACCATAAAACATTCCTGGGAAACAACGGAGAGCGAAGCAAATAGAATCCAGGAAATAAAAAGCATCGTTTTCATCACTTTATGGTTTTATTGTTTGACGATCAGGTTAGTTTCATTTCTCGTTCCTTTCATGATGCTGACGAGATATATGCCTTTGGGCCGGTCTTCCAGGGAGACCACCAGCTGGTTTGATCCGGTATGCACTTCCTGTAACACCTCTTTCCCATATAAATTGAATATCCTGATCACTGTTTGTTGATCGTCATTCCCGTCGTCAGGCATTTCCAGGCAGAATTTTTCCGGGAACGGGTTGGGGTAGATCCTGAAAAAGGCGGTTTTATTTTTTTCAGTGTTTGTTTTTTTGGAAAGGTTATCATCAACACCGGTCACGGAAGAAATTGAAGAAACCAGGGGAATACAGTATCCTCCACTTGTCGTAATGGACGCATGCAGATACCCTCCCGAAATTACATTGACGGAAGGCAACATTAGAATTTTCTCTCCGGCAATCAGCGATACCGATCCCCCGCTCTGAATCGTAAAGGTTTTACCGCTTCCAGCCAAAGTCATCGTTTGAGTGGCGTCGAAGCAGGTATCTTGGCCATTGAGAATGTTTATATTGATCAGGTCCCTGTGGTCGGGCACTGAATAATTTCTTGCTACCCGGAAACCAAGATGGTACCAGGGATGGTTCGGATCCTGAGGACCCCGGTAGTAGGAAGGATTCCGGTTTGAAACCCGTGAATGGCCGTCATTGACTGAATTTACAGTTAACCCGTTGTACCAGTTGCCGCCACGCATGCCCCTGTATGGCTTGCCATCAGGCATGATAAACCCCGTTTCAGGCCCTTTGGGATTGTCAACCGGGCTGATACTATAATAGTTTTGTCCATACCAGTCATTGACAAACTCCCACGCATTGCCCTGCATGTCGTATAGTCCGAATCCATTTGCACCATTGGAGGTCTGATAAGTTGAAGCACTCCCGGGCCAGTTGTAATTTGATTTCTGTTTCAGCGTTCCGTCATAGAATCCGACAGGCGTCGTTAGCGGATAACTGCCTGTTTCATAAGGATCTCCCGAATTCGGCAGGTTTGCCTGATTGGTTATGATGGTGTTCCCGTTTGGATAATTGTAATATGGATTTTTATGACCGCCTCTTCCGGCATATTCCCATTCTGCTTCAGTAGGCAAGCGGTAACCGTTTTTTGTCCAATCACATAGCCCGGTTGTTAATTCATAACAAGGCTCGTATCCGTGTTTGATGCTGAGCCAGTTGCAATAGGCAATGGCCCCATGCCAGCGCACACAAACCATGGGGTGGTATTTTTTATTGGCCGTGATGCTGAAGCGGGATCCATTCCACTGAATACGGCTGTATATTCCCGACGGACCGGTTTCACAGACCAGGTTGGTATCTCCGGTGATATAAACATTGCTGTCGACCACATTGATCTCCCCGTTGTCGTTCATTTCATTTAAAAACAAACAAAATTCCTGATTGGTCAGTTCATAGCGGGATATTAAAAATGAATTGAGATGCACCGGATGGATCGGTAATTCATCAGATGGATGGCCGGGATCAATGAATCCGAAATGATCGCCCATGCTGAAGGTATCGGAAGGAATTACAACCATTTCGCTGTAGGAGTATTTTTCGATATAATCACCCGGGGTCAAATCTCTTCCAACGAATGCGGCATAACCGGCAGGATATCTGTAGACCCGGAAAACCGAATTCATCTTTTCTTCCGGTCTTACCGGGTTGGTTGGAAGTGTATCTCCCTGGAATAAGGGACCCGTATTGTCGGCCGGGTTGATGTATTTCCATACGATGGTACCGGCGGGAGTGACCTCTGTAAATGTGCCATGGGGGCCATCGTCAATCAGGGTATTCCCGTTTTGTAACCGCTGCGCCCCGGAGATGTCATGTGCGAACAATGATCCCGGGGGAGTTGCCTGGTAGCTCCACGCAAAGCCTGAAGGTCCATAGGCAGATCCGGCAGTGAACGCATAGTTCCCCGATGCATCAACGGGTGGTATTATTTCATCGACCGTTGAGTAATTCCGGCCAATGCCATTGTTAAAGCAGGTTAAGTTCCCTGCACCGGGGCAATCGGGTCTGACCCACTCCACATCATGCTGCTCTAGATATTTCTGGTTGCCCGCATTGCCTGCACCATAGGTTAACGGGTTCCCCCACCGGTAAAGAAGATCGCCTCCTTTTCCATGGGTGCCGCCTGAATGACCTGCTGCCTGTGCCGTTGTCGTGCCATGATCGATGATCCATACCTCACTGTTTCCTCTTACACTCAAAGCGATCTGATCAAGTGCGGGATTATAATCAATACAGTTCATGTGATTCCAGAATAGCGGCAGGTTCCGGTGATCGCCATCGGCATCGATCAACTCCGGATGTGCGCTTACAATGCCATAATTGTATTTGGATGCATCATAATCCTGGATCAGGTGGTCCCAAACGTGCCATTCCCAAACGATGGTTCCGCCAGTCGGGTATATGGGATGTATTTCCACAACATAATCGGGCAGCATGTAGCCTTTTTGTGCAATCTCCGGATTTAATTTCCCGGGGTCAAATCCTGCAGCGACGACTTGCGCGTATGTCTTTTTCTCGACGACAAGCATGAGGATATTCCCGTTCGGCAATCGCCTGACATCATGATGCTGCGTGTAAGTGCTGGTTGAAAAATCCAGGGACCAGACAAGACTGTCATTCCAGTCGTATTCTTCCAATCTCCCGCCTTCACCGCCGCCTGTACCGAGTTGTCCCTGGATCATGCAGGTACGGAGCAGGTTTCCGTTCTCCAGAAGATAAACCGATTGTCCGGGAGGATGCGTGCTTGCGGTCCACTCATGCACTTTGCGCCCCTCATTGTTGATCAGATAGGTCATGGTGTTTTGTTTGGGGGCAAACAACGTATAGCCTTGAAAGGCCTGCACCGTATCGTTCAATATCAATCCGATTGTCCTGGTTTGTCCGTTGACCTGAAGACAACAGATGACGATCATTGTAAGAACCCAAAGTTTAACTTTCATAAAAGCTGGAATTAATAATTAAATCAGGTTTCAACTAATTTATTTTCAGAAGTTTAATAGTCCCGGCCTGCCCTCCGGCCATGACGATGATCACAAAGAGGCCAGCGGGTTTATCCTCCAAAGAGAAGCGGTATTGCTGGGATCCTGAGAGATGCTGTGAAAGGATCAGAACGCCCTGCATGGAATAAATGTTAACGATGATCTTTTCCGTTGGATCAATCCCTTTGGCTTCAAGTGTAAACGATCCGGAAGTCGGGTTCGGATAGAGGCTGAAAACAGGAGAAATAAAATATTCTTCAGGTTCCGCATCGCCCGTTGTGACTGCCGGCATGGAAGGGGTTTGAACCAGGCAGTATTGTTCGTCCGTTGTGATGTAACCATGCAGGGATCCGCCGGAATTAACCTTTACTCCCGACTGGAACAGAATATTCATGCCTGCAATGAAGGTTGCTGTTCCCGCGCTGTTAACCACGAAAGTACTTGCTCCACCAGCCACGGTAATGGATTGTGTTGCATCATAACACACTGATTTTCCATTGGAAACAGTAACATTCTGAATGATGCTGTTTGCTGCGACGGTAAGATCAACAGGAGTAAAATAATCGGGCGCCATGCCGGTCATGGTATTGCCCGGGGTAAGATCATGGCCGGCAAGGGCCGGATGGTTGCCTGCATAACGGTATGCCCTGAATACGCCATTATAGGTTGGATAATTATCTGTTTTTATGGTCTTTATTCCATCCCTGGTCATGGGATTGACATATTCCCATACCATGGAAGTATCAGCAGGCGCAATTTCAAAGAAATGCCCGTCGTTCATTGAGCAAACCAATGTATTCCCATTGGGTAAACGTTGGGCGCCTGAACCGGTCGTACTGTAAAATGAAGTGTTGTTTTTACCCGAATACCTCCACACTATTTGTTTCGATACATTCTTTTTTTCCTTCATGAGATTGGCATCCGGTGAATTTACCACGTTATATCCGGCAGTGGGCGGATTGACAAAATTTCCTGTATTTACCCCGGAAGAGTTTAAATAAGGATTTATCTCAATAATATATGATTGCGGGGTAAGTTCAAAAAGATTTTGCGCATTGCCGAACACTAAAAAATTCCCCTCACCGGGAAGTCCAGGCCTGATCCATTGAACATTGTGAGAGCCCCCGAGCTGTTTATGCCCTGCGGTTGCTTTCTCCCAGTTGTCCAGAACCGAAGGAGGATTGCCCTGTTCGTATCTGGCAGGATCGCCGAAACGGTATTTAAAGTCCCCTGCGCTTCCTGCTGCAAGGACGATGCTGCCGGCAGGATTGCCTGCAAGAAAGGTATTGCCATGGTCAATCGCATAAAATTCTCCATGAACCGAATTGATGACAAGTAAATCAAGGGTCTGGTTGTAATCGATCGAATTGCAATGCAACCAGTCGCCCGTCACGGGATTTCCCCTCATATTGAGGTCCAGTCTTCCCGGGGTGTTGGCGATGATCCCATAGGTTGATTTGGCCGGGTAAATATCCTGAACGACATGATTAAAAAAACACCATTCCCAAACAACATTGCCCTGCCTGTCAACCTCAACGACCGCATCCATCTGCGCACCTGTGTAATCGTTTGAGGGATCGCATCCCGCATCAAGACATTGCTGGGCGGAGAGATCTTTATTTGCGATATAGATAAACGTTGAGTCTCCAAGTTTTGGATTAAAAATTTTAGCAAAATCATGATGGCCATGGTAATTTGTTCGTGTTTCGGAATATTGCCACACCACATTCCCATTCCAGTCAAGTTCAATCCATGAATGCTGATCATCCGGGTTGCCGCCTACTGCATCAAGCAAAGTCCCCGCTTCAGTAAAACGCGGGTTCGTGCCGATGTTCCAGGTGTGGATAACATGTCCTTTAAAATCAACCAGCCAGGATGTTCCTCCTCTCCCGAAAAGGGTATATCCGTTGTAAGTCTTGGAAGAATCCCAGAATCTTGTCTCTGTTTTTATCATAAAATTTTCCTGGGCGAATGAAATTAAGGCTGCGAGGAAAAGGCCTGAAAATACAAGTAGCTTTTTCATTTTTTGACTTCTTGGAGGCAGATGATGAAATAAAAGTACATTTCACAACGACCGGAATCAAAAATTTTCAATGAAACAGTACTTTTCATCAGCGGAATGGAATTTTTATCTGTTGGCATCAGCATACGCCCGGTATTTCCGGACCCTTGAGCATGGCATGGCGGTACCTTCAATTGAAAAGGAATCGATTTCAAAAAAAACCGCGCGAAGGCAGCCGGCTTCCGGGGAAAGTAAAATTTAAGTCAGAAAGTTGCTGTCAAGGTAGTTTTGAAACTTCGATTTATACTGTTCGCTGACAGGAATATAAGTGGAACCGTCAAAAACGATCCTGTTCCTTTCGATCACGGAAATCTTCGAAAGGTTGATGATAAAGGATCTGTGGATCCTCATGAACCGTTCCTGTGGCAGCTGCTCCTCTATTGATTTCATGCTCAGCTGCGTCATCACCGGTTTTGAGTTGACCATGTGGATTCTTATATATTCACTCATCGCCTCGATGTATTTTATGTCGTCGAAGTTAATTCTGAGGATTTTATAATCTGATTTGATAAAGAGAAAGTCCTTATTGCTTTTTACCTCGGCCGGTTTCTGATTTTGTGTATCGAACCACGATTTAACCTTGTTGGCCGACTTTAAAAAATCGGCATAGTCGATCGGTTTCAGCAGGTAATCCATGGCATCGACCCTGAAACCTTCCAGGGCATATTCGCCATAGGCGGTCACAAATACAATTTTCGGCGGGTTTTCAAGTGTTTTGACGAATTGAATCCCACTGAGATCCGGCATGTTGATATCAATAAACATGAGGTCAATCAAAGTGTTTTCAAGCAATTCAACTGCCTGAACAGCACTTTCGCACAATCCGGCCAGTTCCAGGAAAGGTGTTTTTTCAATATATCCTGCAATCTGCTTCAATGCCAACGGCTCGTCATCTATTGCGATACATCGGATCATAAGGGGATGGATAAGTTTACTGTAAATAAATCTTCATTGTCAATAATATCCAGGTGGTAGTTGTTTCCATATAACAATGACAACCGTTTTCTTGTGTTTTCTATGCCGATGCCTGAAAATTCATTCAGTTGGCTTTTAGCGGTTTTACTGTTTTTAACAACGAAGAGAAGCCGTTCTTTCCCCGGGATCAGATCAATGGCAATGAATGATTCATGCTGATAGCTTATGCCATGTTTGAAGGCATTTTCAATAAATGAGGTAAACAGAAACGGAGGAATGGCGGCCTCTGGAATTAGACCCGGCAGGTTGAGCGTAATGCTTACTTTATCGGTGAACCTGAGTTTCATCAGGTTAACATAACTTTCAAGGAACTCCACCTCTTTTTTCAATGTCGTTTTCTCCGTTTCTGTTTCATACAGCAGATAACGCATCATTTTCGAAAGTTTAATGATCGCCTTTTTAGCTTCTTCGGCATCCGTGTCAACGAGAGAATGGATATTGTTCAAAGTATTCATGAAAAAATGCGGGCTCACCTGGGTCTTCAGCAAAGCCAGTTGGTTGGATACATTTTCTTTTTCAAGTTTCACCTTTTCATTTTCCGCTTCTATCCAGCGGAGACCCGATCGTAAACCCGTATCAAATCCCACGACCAGGAAAGAAAATATGAGGAAATTGGCGAAGGGAGGTACAGGCCTTGGCTGGCGCTGCCCGGGTGGACCCTGACGCGGTGGGGGTGGTTTTCGTTGTTCACCGGCAATGGACGGGGGTGAATCCAGTGGTGGTCTTACCTGATTATCTGACTGTGTCTTGTTCACAGGTTGCTTTTTATAGTCATTTACGTCATAAACATAGGTTCCGATGGTGAGAAAAAAGATCACCCCCAGCAGGGAAAAGAGGAATATTTTAATTTTTCCCTTGAATAAAAACTTCGGAACAAGGAAAAAACGGTTGATAACAAACAGGATCGACAGCGGGATAAGAATTTCAAGCTGGTTGACCACACTCCGCCACAAAGGAATATTGTTGTCTTCCTTGAAGAGCACCGGAGTAAGAAGCAGCACCAGCCATATAAAAACGATCAGCGCCACCTCCGTATTTCTTATTTGATTTTTCCGGATGTTCAATTTTACCGCATTTACTATGAAATCCCTTAAACAAAGATATTGCATTATTGAATGATAATGGATGATTTGGAGCTTAGTTTTGCCTGGGTTTTCCTCAAATCCTCCACGGCTGTATAAAACTCTTTATATGCTTTGGTCACCGTTTCATTCTGACCCGGGTTGAGGTCCAGGGGTTTGATGACTTTTTCCTGGGTTGTTTTCAATCTTTCTTCCGTTGATGGGGGCTTGGGTTTCCCGCTGCCATCGGGCGATTTCGGAGGATCAAGGGTTCTCAGCCTCTCCGGATCAAATCCCGCAGAAACAAGGACATCCCGTGTCTCAGGCCCATCATGGATCCCGGCTTCCCTGAATTTTTCATGGATTGCTTTGGCATCTGCCGCAGTCAGTTTTGATGCACTGTATTTCGATAAAATGGCTTTAACCGTTGAAGTTTGTGCCGGCGTAAGGACCTGAGACTTTTCCTGCGACTTTTGCTCCGGATTCTCCTTGTTCTGGCAAAAAATCATTGACTGGGAGAGAACAGTAAGCATGATAACCAGTATCAGGCTTGAAACTTTTTTTTCAGAAACCTTGATTTTCATCATCTGATTCTTGGAAATAGTTTATGATGACTTATTTGAACATGAAATCAGTATTCATTATTTCAGGCATTTCAATGGGCTGTGAGTATTGAAATGCCCCCGTTGGATGAATATATCCCAACTGATCAGCAAGTCCGTTGAGTTTTGATTTTTGGTCGGGGGAAAGGGTGTTGTAAACCCCGGTGAATGTTGTTGCATAGTAATAGCTGATCTCACCGTCAAGCTCACCATACCGCGCAGAGAGAGATAAAACACCGGACGAGTCGGCTGTTTGCGAGGATAAGAATCTGCGAAGTTCAATAGAAATGGCTTCTCTTTTTGCAACAAGTTCCAGAAGGGCGCTCCGCTGGAGGTTGACGATTGCTTTTACCTGCCCGGCCTGGGCAGTTGTGAGAATTGCAAGAAAATTCTGACCGGCGCTGGCAGTAAGCGTTTCGTCAATGGTATAGTTCGGATTACCCATTGCCGGCCAGTCTTTCAGGTAAAACGACCCGAAATAGGTGCCGTGTCTTTCCGGGCAGAAATAGACGTCCGAGGAGACCGATCCGGCATACCAGGCATAGATTTCACTGGCATAGGTCATCACAGCCACATTCACATCCTGTGGCAAACCGAATCCCTGCAAGGGGTTGGATAAAGTGCTGTCCCAATGTGCCACCCCGTTCAGTGCCTTCAATGCCTCCAGTTTTGCCCGTTGATCCGTGCTTAATGAATTTACCACCCGGCCGAACAACTTTGCCCTGTCGTAGCTTATTTGCCCGTCGAGCTTATATATATCGGCTGCATAATTCATGACCGCGTCTTTATCCAGCCCGGTTGTTCCGGAAGGCAGATCTCCTTCCTTCAGGCGCCGGAAAGCTTTCAGCAAAGGAAACCGTTTTAATGCAAATGCGTTGATCAAGTCGACCTGGTTCTGTGCCCGCTCTACAAACATGTTGATTTGATCATAAGTAAGAATATGGAGGACATTGAATGAAATAATGGTGACAAAACTTGTATTGTGTCCGAGTTTGGTTGGATCGTTGTCGCGAAGGCATTGAAATCCGCTGTAGTCTGCCACTTTCCCCGGGGGAAGAAATGATTGCGAACCGAGATTGCCGGTCAGGAATGCCAGTCCGTCGAAAGAGATGGTATTCCTTTGTGCTTCATCCGAAATAGCCTGGGAGATTGTGTATTGATCTGCAGGAGTTGACGGTGCGGCAATGATTTCATCCGAACCTTTTTTGCAATGGGCAAAAATCGATGACAATGCAATGAGAAGGATGAATGGTAAAACTCCGAAGAACCTGGTCTTTTGAATTTTACAGAATCTGATCAAACTGAATTTACATAAAGCCTGATCCTGATCGTTCCGGTGATTTTTTTCCTGAGTTTTCATAATTCCCTGTTTTGGTTTAAAATCTGGTTATCTGTCTGATACTTCAGGGTAGGGATGTTTCATGGTTTGCTGGTTGGATTCCGAAAATTATCACCGGGATTTTCAGCAAACATATAACCAGATGGAGATGAAAACAAAAAAGATCAATGAACCGGCAGTTTAACAAACCGGATGAGGGATTTTTATCAGCGAAGTAAAATATTATGAAGAAGATTTGACTGCAATAACAGGTTCATTCAATTGACTGTTATCCACTGATTGCAAAACAAACAGTATGATGCGTTGTCAGTTTTTTAGTAAGGAGCTACCACTTTTAGTTGTAATTTTGCACTTTGAATTTTGCATTTTGCCCTTTTAGTAAACCCCATGATCGGCCAGACAAGCATTTTAGTAATTTACACCGGTGGAACCATCGGCATGGTCCAGGACCCGAAAACAATGAGCCTGCGGCCATTGACATTTGACATTTTATACAAATATCTCCCTGTTCTCGAAAATTTCAATTGCAGGATCGACTTTTACACTTTCGAGCCTTTGCTTGATTCATCAAACATGAATCCGGCTTTCTGGATCCACCTGGCCAGCGTGATCGAAGAAAAATATGAGGATTACGATGGTTTTGTCGTGCTGCATGGTTCCGATACCATGGCCTACACGGCATCGGCATTGAGTTTCATGCTCGAAAACCTCAATAAACCCGTCATCTTCACGGGTTCTCAGCTTCCCATCGGGATGGTGCGCACCGATGGCCGTGAAAATTTCATCAACTCGATCGAAATTGCTGCTGCAAAGGAGGTGGATACACCTGTCGTGCCTGAAGTGGCCATCTGTTTTGAGAACAAGCTCTACCGGGCAAACCGTACTTCAAAACTCAATGCGGAGAATTTCAAGGCCTTTGTTTCCGGAAATTATCCATTGCTCGGTGAAGTCGGTGTACATATCAAATATCATCACAACCTCATCATGAAACCCAATTTTAAAAAATTACGGGTTTTAAAAGAGTTGGATGAAAACATCGCGATTTTGAAATTATTTCCGGGGATTTCTCCCAATGCGGTGGAATCAATCCTGAACACCAGGGGGCTGAAGGCTTTGATCCTGGAAACCTTTGGCGCCGGGAATGCCCCCACCGTTCCGTGGTTTCTTGATCAGTTGCAGGAAGCTGTGGCACGCGGCATTGTGATTTTCAACGTAACCCAGTGCAAAGGCGGGGCGGTGGACATGGGGAAATATGAAACCAGCGCCGGGCTTGGAAAAATCGGGGTGATCGGCGGATTTGACATCACCACCGAATCGGCGGTAACCAAACTGATGTACCTGCTTGGCTGCGGTTATTCAAACGAAAGCGTGAAGCAGCTGCTGCAAACTTCCCTCCGTGGCGAAATGACTGTTTGAAATCACAATAATTTTCATACCTTTGCACTCCGAAATTTTACATAGCGTTTATTAAGCACCGATTTTCGCGATCCCGCTATTCACAATTTCGCCAATTTTCCTGGAGAGGTGTCCGAGTGGTCGAAGGAGCACGCCTGGAAAGTGTGTGTACGCCAAAAGTGTACCCTGGGTTCGAATCCCAGTCTCTCCGCAAAACCCTTCCTGAAAGCCAATATCAACAGGCTTTCCGGAAGGGTTTTTAAATCCATGGATTCCGCGCTACTGTTTGATGATCTTGCCGGTTTCTGCCTTGTCCCCCGTTGTCAGACGGATAAAATAAACCCCTGCAGGCATGTCTGATAACGAGAACATATGTTTGTGCACTCCTTTCAATACGGATGAAAACACCTTTTCCCCCCGGATGCCATAAACATCAATCCTCAATTCGTCAGGCGGGATATCTCCTTTTAGCTCAACAAGGAAATTGCCTGTAGTGGGATTGGGATAGATGTTAAAAGAGGATTGATCGGAAACCACTGAAAGTTCAGTCTCGTTCCTCACGATGGATGGGAGTTCACCCGGGGCTGCTGAAGGCATTTCACTTAAAACAGCAAAGGGCATGAGGGGCGTTGCGCAATAGGGTCCCGCAGGTGCAATATATCCCCACAAATAACCGCCTTCCTGAACAGCAGTTCCGGGATTATACTGGATATTTTGTCCGGCAATCATGGTTGCACTGGCTCCGTTTTCAACAACGAAAGCTGTGCCGTTTCCAGCAACGCTGATGGTTTGTGTCGCGTTAAAGCAATTTGTCTGCCCGGAGGGGACCGTATAGTTTTGAATGATCATGAATGGCACTATGGTTTCATAGCCGTTCACAAGGAACGGAAATCCCTGGGCATAATTATTATAAAGAACATCGTTGTAAGTAACACCATAATCGTTTGTCTGAACAGCGTTTCCGGTGACATTGTCCTGGGTTACCACCGGCGGTGCCCAAGGGCCAGAAAGGGAAACTGTGCCAACGCAGGACCATTCAACCCAGTAACTGCCGGAGGTGAGCATAAGGCCCGGGGTTTTCGCGATCACCTTCATGCACGGACGGGATGCGCCGCCATTAGCGGCAAGCACCCTGTACACGTTTGTAAAGGAAGAACTCTCGAAGCGGTTCGTCGTCAGGTTGCCCCAGATAACGCCGGAGCCTGCTTCACCCGGTTTGCCGTTCCAGATGCGGACATAAATGCCCGTTATCGTCGAGAGGTTGGTGGAATTGGTCTGATAAGCATAGAAATTCATAGATGCTACGGACCATACCCTGCCTGACGGCACCATGAAGTCATCGGCCAGATAAATGCCTGATGAATACTGGCACCCTGATCCAAATGTTCCGGTGCCTCCCTGGTAATAAATGCTTTCATTTGCCCCGCCGTCTCCGGTTCCGTAACTGTTGAATAAAGGGCCATTGTTATACAATACCGGGACGCTTTCAATATTCAAACCCAAATGGTAGATAGATGTGTTTGCAACGGAATATACAAAAGGACACCCTCCTACCGACCAATTTCTCCTGCTGCCTGTTAAATTTGTATAACAGGCGCTAAATCCGGTTGCTCCGGGAACCCCGCATTGCCCGATGTCGACAATTAAGCTTTGGGATGGATCATATTCAAACGGGAGGTCCAGGTTAATCGTCATCCACTGGCCTGCTACTCCAATTAAAGATACTGAAGCCTTGTAATAAACGGTGGTAAGCGGTGCATAAAAGCTGCCGTCGGCAAAAGAGGTAATGGCCGATTGACCCATTTTAATTGTGAAGTCAGTATAAGTCCAGGGGCCTAAAGGATAAATGTCACTGATTCTGAAAGATACGCTTGTAATGTATCCAGCCGGGGCCGGGGTGGGCTGATTAAAATCTCCGGGAAGATAGAGGAGTTGTATGTCTTTCCCTCCGGCAATATTAAACGGAAATGAATTTGACCCTGAACCTCCTGTATTGTAATTATAATATTGGGGTTGTGATAGGGGAGGCGCAATTGCAGTGATGTGCGTGAAGTCAAGATAACAATCATTCCCGTATGCTGATGTAAACAGGAATGCGAAGTAAAGTGTAGCATTTCCCAATGCATCCGGGGGCAGGACCTGGCTTTTGATCTTCCAGCCCTCCACGGTATTGTAGCGGAGAAAGGTGCCAGCCGTGTTCCAGGTCGTTCCGTCGGTTGAATACTGAACATCGACATGATCATTAACTCCAGCATAACCTGAGCTTTCGAGCCATGCAAAATCGACGGTCACGCTGTTGTATCCGATTGTCCTGACAGGAGTGGTCATTTTCAGCCGGTTAACGCCACCACTGGCGCTGAAAGAGTTGAACATAACCAGGTAGGTGCCGTCGTAAGCCGTGTAGCCTGCAGGCCAGCTGGTGAAGGTAGGGAAGGAGAGGGTATTGGCTCCTGATACGACTTCGGTTACCCAGCCTGTTGGAACACTGCCACCATTCTCAAAGCTTTCTGTCATCAGTGTTGTTTGAGCATAACCACCGGGAAAAATACCGCCGGAAATAGCCAGGATGCAAAGGCCAAGATAAGAACCTGAAAGAAACCTGTAGAAAGTTTTCATAAGCTGTGTTTAAGAACGAAGTACTAATCCGGGGTTAAATATATCATATTTTGTGTCAGTTTCCAAATCATTTTCATAACTAAATGGTTCTTAAGAGCCTGGGAAACCGAGGCAATGTCAAAATGCAAATTCCCCGCCTGCCGCCTGAACCCCGCGAGCTCAATCCCCGCTTGCGGCGGGGGTGGTGAGCAAAAAGATAAAATCCCATGGGATCGAAGAATCCTCGCGGCAAGTCGCGGAGTTCTTCAATTTTAAGTTAAGAATTTTTGAAACGCCGTAAAAACCCATAGCTTTGTGTGTTGCGCAGGCGTTATGAAAAGAGAACTTCTTCTGATTTTCCTTTTATTCACTTCTATTTTTGCCAGGGCTCAATGGAGGCAAACGGAGGGTCCTTGTGGCGGAACGGTATATACTGTTGCCACCGACGGACTGAAATTGATTGCCGGAACCTCGGCCGGGGTCTATTATTCGGGCGATGAAGGGCTGAACTGGGTTGCGATGAACAAGGGCCTTCCTGCTGTTCCGGTTTATTCCTTAGCCGTGATGTGGCCGGTTATCCTTGCAGGAACCTATGGAAGGGGTGTTTACTTGTCGTCAGACGGAGGGAACACCTGGTCTTCATCAGGCAATGGATTGACCAACCTGAACATACACAGCCTCGCAGTTTCCGGCACGAAATTCCTGGCTGGAACCGACGATGGGATCTTTATTTCGGCAGATGGAGCGAACAACTGGGATCAAGTGATCACCGGGCCGGGGAGTGCGAAAGTCTATGCCATTGCTGCAACCGGATCATCCGTGTATGCCGGCACCTATGGCGCAGGCATCTTCCATTCACAAGATGCCGGAGCACACTGGGCATTGATGAACGCGGGGCTGACCAATCTGAACATCCTGTCGCTGGCCGTTACAGGGGATACGGTTTTCGCAGGGACCGACGGCAGCGGTGTATTCCAGGGTTCCGGCAACACATGGACGGAGTTGAACACCGGCTTGCCCGGCCAGGCAATCGTGAATTCATTGACCATTTCGCCGAACGGAATATTTGCCGGAACATCGGGCCAGGGCATTTTCAGATCAACCGGAAACGGCGGCACCTGGACCCCGGTAAACCAATACCTGACCAATTTCACAATCGACTGCCTGGCCACCACGGGGGGAAAGGTTTTTGCCGGGAGCGATGGGGGAGGGATCTTTTACACAACCAACCAGGGTGAAAACTGGATAGCAGCAAACCAGGGCATGGTCAACACCGCGATCAGGTCTTTGCTCATATCGGGTGCCGGGATGTACGCCGGTGCCTGGGGCGGCGGAATCAGTTTTTCAGCTTCCAATGGGTATAACTGGCAGTCCATGAACAATGGAATCTCCTGCCCGTATATATCTGGTATGCTGAAAACCGGAAACCTTCTCTTCGCCTGCAGCATGGGGTCAGGCATCTTCATTTCAGGCGATAACGGGAATAAATGGAATCCTTTGAACAACGGATTGACAAACCCCTATACTTCTTCTCTTGTGAATCTTGATGGAAACCTTTTTGCAGGTACACAGGGAGGAGGGATTTTTTCGTCGCCGGATACAGGAAAACATTGGTCGGCATCGAATAACGGGCTGACCATCCTGAAAATTACCACGCTGGCAACATCCGGAGGGCGGATTTTTTCCGGAACCTGGGGAGCTGGGGTCTTTTTTTCCGATAATGATGGAAACAGCTGGCAGTCATGCAGTGCCGGGCTAAACTGCAATCAGATCAATGCGATATCAGCCAACGGAATGGAACTATTCGCCGGAACCACCAGCGGGGTCTATCGTTCCTCTGATCAGGGATTGACCTGGAGCAATGTCAGCATCGGGTTGCCCGGCTATAATGTCAGTTCAATTGCCTTTTGCCTCGAATCCGTATTTGCCGCCGCGGAGGGTCACGGGGTTTTCATATCAACCAACCATGGCGAAAGATGGGAAAGCCTGAATGAAGGGTTGCCGGATTCTTCGATCCATGTCATCGCCCTGAATAACATGAACATTTTTGCAGGAACGCCGGGGAATGGGGTATGGATAAGGCCATTGTCTGATATTTTCACCATGAAAACGGATCCGGATACCCTGGTTTTGGATTGGGATGCGGGGAGTACAGGACCCCTTTTCATTGAAACCAGTGTCGAATGGTCGCTTCAGGGGTATATGCCCAATTGGTTGTCGGTAGGTAAAACAGGTGGTACCGGGAACGATTCACTTGTTTTCAGGTCACTCAAGGCCAATGCCACGTCGGCTCGCCGGGATGCTGTTTTTTACCTTTTCTCGCCGAAGGCGAAAAACATCAGTTTTACTGTTTCGCAAAGGGGAAAATCGGAAGTGGTTGCAGATCATATTGCTTTTAAAATACGGGTTTTCCCGAATCCCGCCTCCGGTATTGTTAACATCAAATCGCCCATCCCGGTCGAAAGCATCATGATTTACGATAAAGTGGGAAGACTCATCCGGAAGATCCAGTCCAGGGAAACAACGATCGGGATCGACCTGTCTGGTGAGAGAAGAGGGATTTATTATTTGTCAATATGCCTGAAAGAGGGCATGATAAACTATAAGATAATTTTAATGTAATCGAATCATATTTACTTTTGCCTGTTAATAATGCGAATCAAGGGTTGAAACATGTTTAAATACAATGCTGAAGGCATGACATATAATGTCACCACTTTGTGGTTAATGGGTGCTTTGCAATTTCTAATCCTATAAAGACAATCCTTTTATATGAAAATCACTTCCAGGGTATGCTGTTTCGCCATGCTAAGCCTGATACTCCTGTCGGTACCGCAGGTTTTCAGCCAGAATTTCCAGGCCGTTGACGATACCATCGACATGGTGCCCGGGTTTCCGAAAACAGTCAACCTGCTGGCAAATGATCTCATTCCCGCCGGTGACTCGATCCGGGTGTCGGGAGGGATCAGTGCCGGCAACGGCAGCGTGATTTCAACATGGCATTACCAGGGAATGGTCACCTATCTCGTTCCGAACCGGGGTGTCGGAACACTGTTGACCGGAACCTATACCCTGGTAAACCTCTCCTCCCTGCAATCTTCGGCTGCCCATATGATTTTCAGGATCCGGGATAAAAGCTATGATACCCTGAAAATAAATGATGTGGAAGCCTTGTTTACTGCATCGGGATACAATTTTATGTTGCCACTGAACAGGGACTACTCACTGGGGTTTTTCATCCCGAAAGGTTCCGGAAAAAGCACCATTTTTGCCAATACCCTTTGGATCGGGGGGCTTGACGAGCACGACAGTTTGCATGTTGCTGCTGAGCGTTACCGCCAGGGGTCAAACCTTCAGGCGGGCAAGAATCCCGATTTTTATGCAGGCCCGATCATGGATAGTTCCAATTATTCCATATACCAGGATACGACCTGGAGCATCGTCTGGAACCTGAAAAAATCCGATATCGATTATCATAAAACACACTGGAACGATCCCGGGTACCATCCGGTCACAAGCATATTGACCTGGCCAGGGAATGGCAATGTCACGCTGGGCCAATCAAGTAAACTGGCTCCTTTTCATGATGCGAACGGGGATGGGATCTACAATCCCATGGAAGGCGATTGCCCGGCCATCCGTGGTGACCAGGCCCTGTTTTTCATGTTCAATGATGACAGGGGGCAGCACCTCGAAACCGGAGGCAAGAAGTTAGGGGTTGAAATTCATGCGATGGCCTATGCCTTCGATTTGCCCATGGATTCGGCTTTCAGTAAGACCATTTTCCTGAATTACCAGATTTACAACAGGGCTGTTCATACTTATCACGATGCCTATATCGGGACCTTTACTGACTTTGATTTGGGTTATGCGCTGGATGATTACCTGCAATGCGATGTTGGCCGCGGAAGCATCATTGGTTACAATGGAAAGGCCATCGATGGCTGGGGCCAGACGGGAGCGTATGGTGCGCATCCGCCAGCCCAATCAATAACCATGCTTGCCGGGCCCCGCATGGCACCGACCGGCACCGACCGGCCACGTTACAACAACAACGGCCTTCCCCTTTGCAACGAGAGCATCAATGGCACTGGTTTTGGCGACGGGATTGCCGATAATGAACGGATGGGACTGAGGGCATTTTCTGTCTTGTCAAATTCCTATTATGGAACACCTGCCTTTATGGACGACCCCTCAAAGGCGGTTGAGTATTATAATTATATGAAGGGGATATGGATGGATAGTACCCGGATGATTTACGGCGGAAATGGCCATGCTGATTATGGCGGTTACGGGCCTGAAGCGTCATTCATGTTTCCCGGTGAATCGGACACCCTGAACTGGGGTTGTGGTTGCAATCCACCCAACGGGCCGGTTAACTGGTCTGAACGAACAGCCCACAACCTCCCCCATGATATCAGGAGTTTCGGCACAACCGGCCCCTTTACTTTCCACCCCGGTGAAATGCAGGAAATCGACATTGCTTTTGTGTGGGCACGCGATTACACCAGTGATGACACCCTTGCTTCCGTGATTAAATTGCGCGCCATGATTGACACGGTGAGAAAAGCATTTCTGACCAACAGCCTCCCGGGCGGTGGGGCTTTCCTCGGAGTGAAGGAGCAAAAAGGTCCTTCCGGCGCGACCTGCAGTATCTTTCCGAATCCGGCCAATTCGGCT
>Ga0114951_10000916_pt1 | contig 39019 bp, 37 predicted proteins | sample AM7aDNAmetaG_FD_88677 | JGI IMG/M metagenome (GOLD analysis project Ga0114951, IMG submission 88677) | Freshwater microbial communities from Finland to study Microbial Dark Matter (Phase II) - AM7a DNA metaG | ecosystem: Environmental > Aquatic > Freshwater > Lake | place: Finland: Lake Alinen... | reverse complement strand
GAGGTTCTGCGCCAGAATTCCGTGAAGGTTCAGAACCGTATAGCGGTTGAAGTCGATCTCATCCGCCGCGCTTACAAGAAACGCGATGGCGTCCTTGTGATTGAGAATCATCTGGGCTTCCAGCCTGTTCCCGCCCTGCGCCTCTTCGCCGAATTCAATCAGGCGACGGGTATCAAGCAACGTGTAGGTATTGCCTTCGAGCCGGCTTGAGTTCCAGGATAGGTCGATGAGCAGGCGGTTGAGAATCTGCTTCGCATAGGTTCCGGCCGCTTCGATCCCGGTCTTCGTCTTGCCCACTTCCGCCAGGTGTGCCCGCTCTTTCGGCGAGAGGTAGAAATTCGTGTTGGGTCGATAGCCGTCGAGAAACTGGCGGTTGTAGCCAACGGCTTTTCTTGCCCCGAACGGCTGCCGCAGATACGCGCGTATCTGCGCGCTTTCGGCGGAGAGAGGCGTCACTACCTCTTCGAGCTTTTCCTCGTCTGGCCCGGCTTGACGTGCAGCGGTTTCTTTCTGCTGTTCCACTATGATCGGAAGACGATATCGCGCCGCCGGCCCCTTGCCTTCTTGCACGAGCCGCCCACTCCCCACAAGGCCTTTCAGCCAACGTTGGAGGGTTCGCTGCGGGAAATCCTTCAGAGCCTCAGCAATTTCACCACTCCGTGCGCCGTTTGCACTTTGCCGCACGAAGTCCACGACCGCTGCCAGGTCTTCTGCTATGTCGCCCACGCGGCGATTTGCCATTATCCGTCCCCCCTAATTGCGCGATTGCAGGTATTGCGCCAATTAAAGCATATAATCGCGCCAAGTGCAAGGAAATAACGCCATATAATGGAGAATCGCGCCATAAATGTGACGCGATTTGGGCGTATATGGCGCGATTTCCACACGCATCCAGCCATCACTGCCCGTCCGCCACTAACTCGTATTGCACAGAATTTTCAGGGAGCAAATGGCGGACGCCAACCATTCTTCATCGACGAAGAAGACGACCGGGAAAAAGGCAAACAATCAGGCACAGCAGCAAGCCCCAGGCCAATCCAAGGGGAGCGTCACGCCTCTGATGGAGACCGTACGCAACGACGTTCAGGAGAATACGAGCGGGCAGGGTTCATCCAGGCAACATTAAGCGCACGAGTACTCCGGCACCGGGCGCGGGGGAAAGCGCAGAAGCGGCGATGCCTCGAAAGCCCCGCGCAGGGGACACGGCAAGCGCCAACACCTTAGGCGCCATACCATCGTTTTCTGACACGCAGCAGAAGTGGCCCAAGCCTGCCCTTTGCAGTAGTCGCTTTTTGCCTGCTCGGTCCATCCTCCCTTCTCCTGCGCCACAGGGCGAAGGTCGCAGATCGGCGAGAGGGTGAAAATTGACCACAGAAGTTCGTTGCTGTAGACTTATTGCCAACTTTCGGAGCCGGTGATCGTCGACGAGAACGCATGGCCGAGTTCAGGCGCGGCACAGACCGCAGTCGAACAGTGCCCCAATCTCAGCGGGTCCAACGCGGCACAGCCGTCATCTCAAGTCCCAGAACGGGGCAGCCCAATAGAGCTAACCCAACACCTCGAACAGGGCACAACCATTGCGCTGGCAAGTGTCTCGGCTGACATTGACTTTTTGAGAGGCCAACTCGATGATCTTGCAGGCCTGGTAAGAGCCCGGCTCTCATATGACCAGACAAAGGAACAAGCATTTGACCGGCTTTACAGCGAGCTCGATGCACTTAAGAAAAACGCAGCTCTTGATAATATCAAGCCACTCCTGCTAGACCTGATCCTTCTTTACGACCGCATGGAACATGCGAGACAGCTGGCTGCTGACACGCAAGGAAATCTCTCGACCGAGGTCCTTCAATCCTTTATCCAAGAACTGTTAGAGGTGTTGTATAGACGCGAGGTCAGCCTGATCGAGGCCGGTCCCTCTTCCTTCGACTACAACCAACAAAAGGCGATTGGCGTGGTAGACGTGACCGACCCGGCCGAGCACCAACGCATATATAAGGTCGTGCGTCGAGGATTCCGTCTGGGTCAGCGGACTCTCCGCCCCGAAGAGGTAATCGTTTGCCGCGTGCTAGCTCCGCCACCAAGTGCGAAGCCTGATAGGGACTAGGGGTACAAAACATGATGGGGAAACGTGGGAGGATGTTCCTGTGATAGAAGAACAGATCGTTGTTGGAATCGATTTGGGCACGACCTTCTCAGCCATTGCCTACATCGACCAATACGGTAAGCCTGAGGTGATAGCAAATCGCGAAGGCGATAGGACGACGCCCTCCGTCATTTACTTCGACGGAGACAATCCGATTGTCGGTATCGAGGCAAGCCGGATGGCCGTGATTGAACCGAAGCGGACAGTAGAGTGCATTAAACGTGAGATGGGGAACCCGTCGTACCGGTTCAACATAAACGGCAAAGACTACTTCCCTGAAGATCTTTCGGCAATGATTTTGCGGAAGTTAAAGATTGACGCTGAGGCTGTTCTGGGACGCAGTGTTGAAAAGGCCGTCATTAGTGTGCCCGCCTATTTTAAGGATTCCCAGCGGGAGGCGACAAAGCAGGCTGGAAAGATTGCTGGGCTCGACGTCATCCGCATACTCAATGAACCAACCGCAGCAGCGCTTGCCTATGGGCTTGACAAGGGGATTGGCAGTCAGATCGTTCTCGTCTACGACTTTGGTGGTGGCACCTTTGACGTAACGCTTATGAAGGTGGAGAACCGGGAGTTCACAATCCTAGCCACCGACGGCGACTCGAACCTTGGAGGAAGGGATATTGACGCACGCCTCGTAGACTGGTTTGCTGAAGAGGTCCTCCGCGAGCGTGGTGTCGACCTCCGCTTGGACCCTCGCACAAAGCAGGATCTTTGGGACAAGGCAGAGATAGCCAAGAAGGATCTTTCGTCTCGTGAGGGCGTATCGCCAGTATTGATGGTCGGCGACAAACCGTTACGCGTGGACCTCGACCGGGCGTCTTTCGAAGAGATGATTCAGGATCTGATTCGCAAGACCCGCGAGTGCATGGAGAGAGCCGTGAGTGCCGCCTCGCTGCCGTGGTCGGGCATTGATACGATTCTTCTAGCCGGCGGGTCAAGCCGGATACCTGCGGTCCGGTCGATGATTGCTGCGGTGACTGGTAAGGATGCCGCTCGCGACATGAATCCGGATGAGTGTGTGGCGATGGGGGCGGCGATTCAAGGCGTTGTCTCCGTCACCGAGTCCGAAGGTCCCTCCGCAGCTCCGCCCCTCGTGGGGGGCGCGGATATCGTTGTAAGGGATGTGACATCCCACAGTCTCGGGGTTAAAGCTCTTTCAGCTGATCGGAAGAAATACGTCAATAGTATCCTGATCCCCCGCAACACCGTAATCCCTTGTGAACAAAAAAAGACCTTCGCTACCAATGAGGACAACCAGTCCCGCGTCGAAATCGAAATACTCCAGGGCGAGGACGAAGACCCGCGTTCGCCCGAGGTGCAACTGATTGGAAAGGCCGGACTCAAGAACCTCCCTCCGCATAAAGCCGGCGATCTCATCATCGAAGTATCACTCAAGTACGACGTCGATGGGGTCATTGAGGTTGCCGCGAGCGAGCAGATGAGCGGTCAAACAGTTCGCGAGGCGGTCATGCAGAAGTCCGGGTTGCTCTCGGACGACATCGTCAAGGCGAAACAGGCTGAGCTGCAAACAAAGGACCTTTGAGTGAGGCGTTTACACGGAGAAGGCTGAATGAAATCTCGCGTTGTTGGTATAGACCTTGGAACTACTTTTTCCGCGATCGCAATCGTGAACGACCACGGGAAGCCGGAAATCATTTCGAACCGCGATGGCGAAGAGATTACCCCGTCGGTTGTTATGTTCGAAGGTAATTCACCGATCGTCGGAAGCATCGCTAAACGCTGCGCCGTAGGTAACCCGCTCAGCGTCGCACAGTTCGTGAAGCGGCAGATGGGGGTCCCAACATGGAGCTTTCGCACCAGTGACGGGAGCAAGTACTCCGCAGAAGAAATCTCTGCGCTGATTCTGAAGAAACTAAAGGAAGATGCTGAGGTCCTTTTGGGCGAGAGTGTCACGGATGCAGTCATTACCGTTCCTGCGTATTTTGACGACGCCCAGCGAAAAGCGACCCAAGATGCCGGGCGCATAGCGGGCCTGAATGTGTTGCGAATCATCAATGAACCCACTGCCGCTGCCCTAGCCTACGGCTTAAACAAGGCCAATACCCAGCAAACGATCCTCATTTACGACCTGGGCGGCGGAACTTTCGACGTCACAATAATGAAGATCGGCGAGGGACGCATTGATGTCCTCGCCACAGGCGGTGACAAGAACTTAGGGGGATTCAACTGGGATAACGAGGTGATGACATATCTTAACGAAGAGTTCAAAAAGTCTGGTGGCCCCGATCTGACAGAAGATTCGACGCTCGAACAGGACCTACGAGACAAAGCAGAGATAGCCAAGAAGACTTTGTCTACGCGCGAGAGAACGTCGGTGTTCCTGTCTGGTGGTGGCAAGACCGCAACGATTGAGTTGACACTGGAGCATTTCCAAGAGATCACGATGCCTCTTATCAAGCAAACCAGCAGGATCATGCAATTCGCTTTGGACGACTCAGGATTGTCATGGGACCAAATTGACAAGTGTCTCCTAGTTGGGGGATCAACCCGCATGAAAGCCGTACCCGCAATTGTAGAGTCGATTTCGGGGAGGAAACCGTCTTGCGAGTTGCATCCCGATAAGGTCGTTGCCTTGGGCGCCGCCATTCAAGGTACTCTGCTTCACTTGGCGGCAGGGAAGAGCAGCCTTGTCGAGACCGGGACTTTTCCGTTGGTCGTTATCCAGGACGTCAATTCTCATAGCATGGGTATCGTTGCTCATGATGAATTGAATCGACCGAATAACTCCATCGTCCTGCCAAAGGGCACTCCGTATGGCAAGAGGATCGAGGACGTGTTCTGTACTCTCCAGGATCAACAACAATGCATACACGTTCAAGTGACAGAGGGGGAAGACGAAGAAGTCGCTCAAGTCAAGATTCTTGGCGAGAAGGAGATGGCAATTCCCCTTTATCCCAAGGGTGCACCGATCCGGGTATCGTTTCTTTACACACCAGACGGCATTGTTCGAGTCGAAGCATTCGACATAACCGCTAACAAGCCCCTCGGCGAGATTGAGATTCCGCGAGTCTCTAACAAGACACCGGCACAGGTCGCGGAAAGCATCAGGCGCCTTGCGCCTATAGCAGTTCAGTAGCCGAGCAGCTCGGCGATAGCTGTCGAAAGGAGAGAGATCAAAATGAAGCGTACCGTCGAAGAGGTGGGGAACCTGGTCAATTACGAACATCTCAACCAGATGCAAGTGCTAGCATTGCCAACTCTTAACAAGGAAGACATTCCATGGGCCAATGGAGACATTAAAGGCATCATCACATGCAAGAACTTTGAGAAGGCTAAGCGAAAACTTGAGCAGACGATGGAGCGGTATGACCGTAAGGTCACTGATTACAAGAGCAAGTGTGATAGCCTCGAGGCCGACATAAACAGTCTGACCACAGAAATCGGCTACAACACAGGCGAAATACCGAGGCCAGGCTTGGGGCGCATTACCGGCGATACTCTGGAAAGCACAAAGCCGACGTTCCTCGACAACGCTGAGGAACATAACAAGCATGCGGCGAAGTATAACGCAATCCTTGACCTCGTTCGTAGGCTGCAGGACAAGAGAGCCGCCCTCATTGAAAAGCATAACGATGTTGTCGAGAAGCACAATGAAGCAATCGAGGAAGCTAGACAAAAGCGCGAAGAGCTATGGAATGAAGCGCTAACCGTAATTGATGACGATATTGTGGCGGTGCTCGACATGTGCACAAAGACTGCCGAGCGTTTGGCAAATTCTGCAAACTCGCTGGATTGGCTGGCGGCACTCGAGGTTGCCTTTATTGAGCTGAAGCTCTATCACATGCTTGAGGCGCACATCGACGGAAACAGTCAACGAAAAGAGTGCAAGGAGCGCTTCAACGAAGTGGGTGTGCTGTTCGCCAAACTGGCCGTCAGCGAACACGTTGCAAACCATGTCTCAGATCTATTCCGCAGGAACATCTATCTGATCGCGAAAAACGCCGAGTTGTGCGGCCAAACATGCAATGTCCTTGCCGGGGTCGATCAGGGCGCTGTGGATGCGCAGGTGCGTTCTCTCGCCCAGGTTTTCGGCGAGACTTTCGATACCCAATTCGACTACGAAGGTACAGTAGACCCGTCAGCATTGGATGCAATTATAAGCAAGATCAAGGGTTCAATTGCCGCAGTGAAGCGGAATATCGCAAAGGTAACGGAGCTTGCGGCATCAACGAAACCTCTGGCCGGCGCGGCGGTGGATGCCGACCAGGGTGCCAGAGCTCTTTTAGGGACGATGAAGTCCAACCTTGAGGGCATGAGCACTGAACTCTTGAGTCCGGGCCATTTTGCATGCGAGATGGTAAACGAAACTGTAATCGATGACTTTTATCACCGCGATCTGCGTCCGGGCGCAGTCACTCTGCGGCAGCAGATTATCACCGCTATCCAGGAGGAGCCACTCGACGCTCTATTGGCTGCAGATCAGGATCGCTACTCCATTGAGAAGGCCGAGACAGCTATCAAGCAGGCGAATCTTCAGCGTTTGCAGGCAGAGCGCGAGAAGGTCGACGGCCACGTGACGAAACTGACGAGCATGATCGCAGAGCTTGAATCTCACATCGGCAACGCAGAGAATGTGCCTCAGGCAAACGCGGATGCGTTCCGGGCGGATTCCTCGACGAAGTACATCCTCGCCTGCATCCCTTTTATCGGCGTAATGTTCGCCTTCGGAATTCTCGGGAAGATCAAGAGCTTCGAGGCGGCTTTCAGGAGTACCAACAGCATTTACCGGGACCTTGCCACTGAAATACTCGCGAAAAACGCCAAGATGATGACCGTTTCACTCGTACTTGCTGGTGTCGTCGGCGTCGGAGGGATGATCGCTTTCTTCGCTTTGCATGTTGGTGCGGCTGCGGTCGTAAACGCGGGTGTTCCCGGCGTCGCCCTCGTGGCCTATCTGGGTACGTGGGCATTGATGTCTCAGGCTGGTAAGCAACTTCAATCTTTTCTGGACTCGTCGGCGGAGTCTTCGGCAACCAGCAGCGCAGCCGTAGCAAGATAATGTGACATGCCTCTCGATTCGTACGAATACCACCTTCGGTCGTTGAAATTGCCTCGAACTGCCTCTGAGGAAGAGATCCGGGCTGCCCTCACGAACGAAGTGCGATTATGGGCGCGGCGCACGAACGCTCCCACTTTGGAGGTCCGCCAGGAAGCAGAACGAAAGATGCAGGCACTCGAAACATCCGAGAGGGTGCTTTTGGGTGCCGAAGGCCGAATCATAAGAGCCCAGCGTAGCAATCAGCTCAACGCTGTAGCCGAGTCCGTTTCAATTGATTCGGACACGGTCGCGCGTGCGATTGAGCGTGTTGCCTCAGCGAAGGGGACGAAATCTCAGGAGCGACGCGGCACAGTGCTTTATCGCCGATCCTCTATTTTTTTCTCTGGAGTAGATTACCTGATTGAGGAAGTCGTCCACAAGCCGTATGAGGCCTTTCGTAACCAGAAGCGCCTTTGCGCCACGCAAGGTGTTCTAGTGCTCTTTGAATGGCTCAGTGGGTCGGAGGACCAGAGACAGGGAAAGACGAAGAGCTATGTTCAAGGTCCATGGGCTGCAGAAGTAGTTGCGCTCGCCGCGCAATGTGGGAGTGAAATGAGGATTTAGGCCGACGTGCAATGTGAGCGCTGTAAACTCCGTATCGATCAGATGGGGCGTCACTGTCCTGGATGCGGAGCTTTGCTGAATAACTCCCCCAACTCGGAGGAAGAGAGAGACTATTACGGTTTGTTTGATCTCTCTCCTCACATGTCGTACTCAGAGATACGTGCGAGGCTGGCGCAGGCTTCACGCCTCTGGGTACATCGGGCGAACAACGCTAACCTCGAAAAGAGGCAGGAAGCCGAACGTATGCTTCAGTACGTATCGGAAGCTGAGGTAGTGCTCCTGAAGTCCTCAGCACGATCAGCATATGATGCGAAGTGGCGCCAGGGGCAAGGCAGTTCGCAATGCTCAGCCAGAACACCGCCGCAGGGGTCTGCCGGACCTTCTGCGCGCCCGACCTTCACCTTTGAAGATGCCTCCGAGGCGAGGCCGCGACCGCCCGTTGTGACACCGTGGGATACGCCCTTTCCAGTGCCGGCCTCGGAATCGGGAGGCGAGACAAGACAGGAGTCCTCGGCTACATCTCGTGGGACTGTTCAGACAAATTGGCTTGGGTGGAGTGAGCTGCGGGGAACGGTAATTCATGTGGACCCGATTTATACCGTAACATCTCCCATAAACTGGCCGCGGGTCATGCTCGCTCTCGTCCTATTTCCGGTAGCGGCTTTGGTTGCGGCATTTCTATTCGCATTCTGGATTGTATGCTCGATCATGTTTCCGCGTTTTTCCAAGTCGATGAATATCACTGACCTCATCCTGTTGCTTTTTCTCCGGGGAAGAGGTGGCTCAGGATCACAGGCGCAAGTGCGCGACATCCGTATTCGTGATCTTGCCGGTAATGAGCACTTTGTTCGGATAATTGGACAGATAAAATCGGGAAGCGTAAATGTCGGAGATGATGTAACGCTTGCTGGCTTTTGTCGAAACGGCACTTTGAGAGCTCGTCGTGGAATCAATCACAGGACCCGATCGATCATCAAGGTTGGCATATGAGTCGTGACGCGAACATCCTAAACTCACTCTTCCGAGTGACGCGTGGCGAATTGGACAACGCCACGGCTCCCCTCCCTGATGCGGAGGGACTTATTCTGACTTTTGACTGGTGGACCGTTTCTCGTGTTTCCGCTTTTTGGCGTGACCGGCAGGAAGCTTTGCGTCTCTCCTTCGAGGACGCCTGCCTGGACCTCGTGACGGGGCTAGCCTACGTTGGAACTCCCTGGGCATACTGGATTTCCGGGACCTCGACAAGCACGTCGGTCCTATTCGGCGTACCCCGCAAGACCAGAACAGCCATGGAGGCAGTTCGGGGCCTCTTGGGATCATCGTTCCCGGATATTCGACTCCGCATTGCTGAAGTTGCGGAACTGACGCCTAAGGTATCGTTTCAGAACGCGCTATTGCTGACGGGCATTCCAGCCGAAAAGACAGACCTAAAAAAAGGAATTGCGACTGAGCAGATTGAGAAGGTCTGCCGAGCGATGTATGGTTCTAAGTGGTCCTACATCGTTCGCGCGGAACCATTATCACGCGCTGAGGTTGTAGCCGCCGTTAACCAAATCACGGAGGAGATTCGTTCAGTCCAGCAGACCATCATGCTGAAAGGAACGGTCGACGAGGAGAACCGAGTCGCCAAGCTTTACATCGAGGTTCTCGAGTCTCAGGCAAAGCGTTATGAATCTGCGAGAGGGGGAGGATGCTGGAACGCCCAGGCGTTCGTCTTAACAGAGGGAGAGCCTTGGCTGGCTCGGGCCAAGGCGGCAGTCATGAACGCCTTCGCTGGTGAGCGCTCTTACCCCGTACCGTTCCGTGTGCTGTCATGCACCCATCGTAGTGATCGTTCGCCTGCCGCAAGTGAGGCGTTGACGAGCCGCGAGTTGTCGGTTCTTGTCCAGATCCCCCGTGAGTCTTATCCCGGGTACGAGGTTGTCGATCCCGCGAGGTTTTCGCTCCACGCTCCCTCACCATCGAAATTGGGAGTTGCGCGCATTCCTCTCGGGGATATACTCGACCGAGGTCAGTCGACTGGCAATCGATTCGAGGTTCCGCTTGAGGACTTTGCAAAGCACGTCCTTATCAGTGGTGTCACTGGGAGCGGCAAGACTAACAGCGCCTTTCGGCTCCTTGAGTCGCTTTGGGTTAATGAGCGTGTCCCATTTCTGATTATTGAGTCTGCAAAATCTGAGTATCGAGACCTCCTTGGTATCCCTTCATTTAAGGATATGAAAGTTTATACTCTTGGGGATGAGACTATCGCCCCATTTCGCATCAACCCGTTTGAGGTTCCTGATGGGATTCTCGTCCAAACCCATATCGACTATGTGAAGGCACTCTTCTCAGCGAGTTTCGTGCTCTATCCCCCTATGCCATATGTGCTTGAGCAGAGCTTGCAGGAAGTCTTTGAGGACCGCGGTTGGGATCTGTCTGCCAACACAAATTATCGCGGGATTGATCCTTACAGGGCATTCCCGACGCTTACGGATCTTCACGCTAAGGTGAAGACCATCGTAAATCGCATGGGCTATGATCAGCGACTCACTATGGATGTCGTGGCCGGCCTTCAAGCTCGCATAAATCAGCTGAGAATCGGAGGTGGCAAGGGCCGAATGCTTGATTCACGGAGGTCATTACCACTAGATGAGTTGTTCGCGACGCCGTGCCTGTTAGAACTCAAGCAGATCGTGAGTGACGACGAGAAAGCGTTCATCATCGGTCTTATTATTATCAGATTGTTGGAGCATCTTGAGCGAAGCCGCACAACTCGACCATTGCATGGGCTACGTCATGTCACGTTCATTGAGGAGGCCCACCGGCTGCTTCGTAACATTTCGGAGCACGCGACCGAAGACACGGCGAATCCGCGGGGCAAAGGCGTCGAGGTGTTTGCCAATATTCTTGCAGAGGTCCGTGCATTTGGAGAAGGGATCGTGATACTGGAGCAGATCCCCAGCAAACTCGCATCAGACGCGATCAAGAACACGAACTTAAAAGTCGTTCACCGGATCGTCGCAAAGGATGAACGAGAATGCCTCGGTGCGTCCATGCGCTCGGAACCCCAACAAACCGCCTACTTTGGCGTCCTCAACGCAGGGGAGGCTGTCGTGTTTGCGGAAGGAATGGACACCCCAGCATTGATATCGGTTCCATTGGCCGCCGCCAAGGGGATTGGAAAGATCGGCGTCAGTGACGATTTCATCAGGAATGCTTGGGCCTCATCTGTCGATTCTAGCCTGTACCAGAGATCCTCTTGGTGCTTGAAATGCCCAGGCTTTCGTCAATCTTCCCGCTGTATGGCTGACACTGCGATATGGCAAGGCCAAGCCAAGCCCGCATTCGAAGCTTTTCACTCAGCTTTAGCTCACAACCGTGCGTTCCTTAGGCAGGCTTACACTGACGTAGAGTTGGCCTGTAGCGGGGGCAGCGCCACCGTGGGGGCACCGAAGGGCGAATTGCTGTGTACTCTGAACGCGTTTCTGGAAAGTGCAATCGAGGTGCGGGGTAGCTTCGCCGGGTGGCAGTTTGCCTCCGTCGCGGAATTGTCGGAGTTGGCCGCCGCGACGACCAAGGCCCTCGCCGAGCAACGGGACGCCTCAAACGCCAAGGTAGCTGATCGCGGCGTCGCGAGAGTCGCAGCGCACTACGGGCGCGCTTACGAACGGCTCGGCAAAACCGAAAGCGGTCCATTCGCCGGTTGCCGAGTTTGTAGCCGACGTTGTGAGTTTCGCTACGAGGCATCCGGGGAGGATCGTAATATGACCGCAGCCGAGTATTTTCGAGACGACTTCGCGCAGGGAGCGGGTGATCCAAAGCGGTTGGGTCTGGTGGCGTGGGGTATGACAAGAGGGTACGTCTATTCTAAGGATGTGACGACGCGCCGACACATGGCCCTTTGCTTCGCATGTCAACAGGCTGCAGCATTGGGCCTATCCACCCATAATCAACATGCGCTAGTGGAAGATATCAGCGATCAGGTTCAGATTCTGGCGGAGGAAGAACATGGCACGATCTCAGCCTGAGGCTTCGGATCAAAACCGTGAATTGGGAGATGCGCAGCCACTTCGGAAGATGCTGTTGAATCCAGATCGAGTCCTCGAGACGCGCGTCCGTGAGCGGATCGAGAGCGGCCAACGTTTTCATGATGCACTTGGCGCAGACCGGCTCGATCCGGATCGTGTGCTAGAACGGAGGCGTCGTGGCGAGGCCGACCGAATCGCGTCTCCGACCAGTGAAATCCGAGAAAAGACGGTGGAACACGCTGAGCAAGTACCCTCGAAGCGAAAAATTATTGAAGACCGTACCGCCGATGAGATCATGGCAATAAAAGCTTCCCATCCTTCTGAAATGCGAGGGGATGCCGCAGCGCTTTGGGAGCCCGTCCATCGACGAAACTATTCAGAATTCATCGATGGTGTTGCCAAGGGCAAGCTGCAACAGGGAGAGCATCTCGAATCCAGAAAAGTGTGGGCTGACCAGATAGCCCCAATCAGTGTGACATCGCCGGAGCAAAACGTCGAATCCGGCGAGTTTTGGCGTCACCATGACAACGGGCCAAGCTTCTATCGCAGAATGGGAGAATCTTATCCCGAATTGGATGAGCAATTGAAGAAGGGGAAGAGTGCAAAGGAATTGGCGAATGATCCAGCATTCAAGGAGGCGGCTGCCTTTTGGTACGGTGCCTCACCGCTGAAATTGGACCACTACAAAGATAGCTACTTCTGCGACGAATCCGGACACCACCGGGTGGCGCTCGCTCACCGGTATCAACTCGATGGGATTCCGGCGCAGGTTCGCGAATGGAATGACAGGACGGAACAACATCTTTGAATCACGACATATGCGACCTGTCCGTGCTCAATAGTACAAGGTGCTGGCAAGTCCCTTATGGTGCAGCACTCCCAGAACCGCCTGATGAAGACGGCCGCCACGCAAGCAGGTAAAGATGGCATGACGGTGGATTTTACGAATGGTCCGCGGTGGCCAATTGCCATGCCCGGGATCAAGTTGGCGGATGACCCTGGTGCGCTCTATGAGATGACGTATGGGAGCGTTGTCGTGCTACCTGGGCAGTCGCATATATCGACGGCAGTAGGGCAGAGGTCGAGGGTTTGTTAAGGGTTCGATAAGCGTTCCGCAGGGTCTCCAGGGCTCCGAAATTGGCCATCCGTGCCTTCTGGTTTCTATGAGTTACCAACCACCGTGGATCTGTCACGGCAGAGGTCGCGGGTTCGAGCCCCGTCGTCCCCGCCATACAAAGCAAAGGACTTAAGCTTGTATGGCACCTCAAGTGACAATCCACAATCCGATCCACAAAATCGTTGCACTAGACGACTTCCAAGTCCTACCGCGTCTAAGAAGGCGCCCTGTGCCGCTTGCTTTTCGTCGCGGTCATCCTGCGTGTAGAGGTTCATGGTCATGCGGATATCGCTATGCCGCAACATCCCCTGTACCGTCTTCGGATCGATCTTCCCCTTGTTCGCCAGCCAGGTGCTTAAGCTGTGCCGCATGTTGTGAAGGCCGAAGCGTTGCCCTTCGCAAGTAAGACTCCAGCGCTGACTGCCGCCGGTCGCAGATGGTCCTGCACGAAAATCGACAACGAAAGTGGCACCTTGCCGTCCCTGACCAGCGACGGAAAGGCTATCGCCGGACCGCATTAAATGCGGAGAGATGGAAGCGCGCTGGTCTTTTATGGCTCATCGGGGTAAATGGCGACTATCAGTTTGTCTCCTTCGACCAGGCGCGCCCGAAACATGCCGTGTGTGTTGAAGGTCCAGGCCAACTCGCCGTTGGAAGTCAGAGCAATGACTCCACCCTCACCGTGGAGCGCCACCAGTTCGGTGCCAATGACCTGATCGGCAGCCTGCTGCAAGGACAGACCCTTGAAGCGCACAAGGTTACAGACCTCGCGGGCTACGCCGAGGCGAATGAAATACTCGCCGACGCCCGTGGCGGAGACCGCGCAGGAAGAGTTGGAGGCGTATGTGCCTGCGCCAATAATGGGTGAGTCGCCCACGCGGCCTGGGTGCTTGGCCTGCGAGCCACCGGTGGAGGTGCCGGCAGCCAAATTGCCGTGAAGATCGAGTGCCACCACACCCACGGTGCCAAACCGGTGTGCCTCTGGAGATCCTACAGCAGAAACGGTACCAGGCGCCGGAGACGGAGGGGGCGGCGCGCCGACGGGACGCGGAGGCACGGGACGGCCCTCCCGCTTGAGCTGCCGGACCAGCGCCTGCCATTGGCTTTCATTGAAGAAGAAAACAGGGTCCACCTGCTCCAGACCAACCTCTGCGGCAAAAGTGTCAGCTCCCTCGCCGACGAGCATCACGTGTGGCGATTTCTCCATCACTGCGCGCGCCAAGCTGATAGGGTGACGTGTACGGGTGACAGCGGCAACGGCGCCGGCTTGCTGATTCGAGCCGTCCATGATGGCAGCGTCGAACTCATTTTTGCCTTCGGCGTTGAAGACGGCGCCCCGGCCAGCATCGAAGAGTGTGGAGTCTTCAAGAATGCGAATCGCACTTTCGACCGCATCGAGCGATGAGCCTCCCTTGCTAAGCACCGCCGCACCGGCCTGGATAGCCTGAGTGAGCACCGCGCGACAGGCAGCATCTGTCTTCGCGTCCATGGTGGCGCGCTGAATGTCACCAGCTCCACCGTGGAGTTCAATCGCCCAGTGCCGGGCCGGTTCCTGTGCGCCAACAATGGATGCGAACGTCAGAATTCCCACTACTATTTGGCGTGTCTTGCTCATGTGACTTCTTTCTGTCGGATTGAGCAGCAAATTTCCAGCATCTATGCCAGGAAAATCCGTCGTGACTCGGTCCTTGCGGGCCGCTGCAACAACCGGCTGGCGTATCAAACAACGACGTATGTGGGTGCGCCAGTTCTTTCTATGTCCGCCCATCCGCGGCAAGGGCATTCACAAGCACACGTACGCTCTCTTCGTGCACAGTAGAACGCATATATTCACGATCCGGCAGGCCGCCCATTGCAATCTCCTCCTTGCGGAACCGAACAGGGCTCGGAGACGCGGTGCTCAGACCGGCATGGAATTCGCTGGCCCCGGTAACCGCGGCCAGCTCCGCAATATTCTCGACGGAGACGCCTCCACCGGGCATGATGCCGATACGCCCTCGGGCACTCTCAACCATCCGAGCAATCGTTGAGATACCGCGCATGACATCTGGCTCACCCCCCGAGGTGAGAATGCGGGTTGCACCTGCCGCAATCACATCTTCTAGCGCCACTATCAGATCGGGCGTCATGTCTATCGCGCGATGAAAAGTTACAGGCAACGGCCCGGCGAGCTCTACCAGTTGTCGGGTTCTTGGCACGTCGATGCGAGCATCCTCATCGAGAAGTCCAAGCACCACGCCGTCCGCATTTAGATCACGCGCACGCTTGATCTCCTCACACATCACCTCGAACTCCAGCCCGGTGTAGCAAAAGTCGCCGCCACGCGGACGAATCATCACAAATAGGCCAATTGAAATGTGGTGGCGCGCCGCCGCTATCATTCCCGCACCCGGGGTAATTCCTCCCTCTACGAGATCGGCACAGAGTTCCACGCGCCGGGCACCTCCGTGCTCCGCGGCAATGGCTGCCTCTACAGAATCAATGCAAACTTCAAGCATCCTCTTGTCTCTATCCATTACAGAATTCACACTCCCAATCGATGATGTGATCAGTTCAGAAACGCTTACCTTCAATTCCTACTCAGTTTTCGTGCACAAGTCGCTTTCCACATTACGAACGGACTCAGTCTCCCACATTGTAGCCTTGCTGGGCGAGGGAGTTCGAACAGAACTGCTGTAATACGGCTATCGGGCACCGCATCCGGCAAGCGGAAATCGATCCAGGAACCAGCACTTTTGCACTGAACGGCTGCTCCGGTCTCCAGCACCCAGGCGCGCTTTGGCTGCTCCGCGATGCCCGTGAGATGCAGTTCCTTTCTCGTTGATGGATTGATCACGAAGGCATAGAGACGCAAACTTCCATCAGGCATCGTCTTTTGCATCAGCTTACCCCAGGCTGGTTCAGGATACCGCCAAAGTCGGCAACTCAATGATTTGGCGCGCGCAATCTTCCTGGCATGCGGCGGAGATCAGGACGCAGTCACACTTCCAGCGAATGTGGAGTGCGAAGGAGTCAATCCGGCCCTGCTGGAGGATTCGCCAGAGCGCCCCGGTGTCGTCGCCTGGCTAGCGGACCGGATGCGGGGGATTGAGCGATTTACACATCAAATGCCATCGATTGCTGTCTTTGTCGAAAGAGAAGATGAGGTTCAACCAATAGCCGACGCACTTAACGATGCTATGGCTAACGGGAATACTCAGGTTGTCGCTTGTCCGAAAGGCCAGGTGATGGGGCAGCAAAACGAGGTTCGTGTCTTCGATGTGCAATATATTAAGGGTCTCGAATTTGAAGCTGTCTTCTTAGTAGGCGTCGATCGCCTAGCGAAGATTCATCCGGATCTTTATGACAAATATCTCTACATTGGGGCCACTCGAGCTGCAACGTATCTGGGATTCACGTGCCATGCGAAGCTTCCATGTGCTTTCTCCTCATTGCGCTCAAGCTTCGTCTCAGGTTGGCCATTGCCGTAAGCTCATGATCGGTGCGTGGGTGTTGAAGAGTTCCATACAGATGTCTTCTTGTCTGCTATTTAGAATTGTTGACTTCCATGCACAGGTGCGAGATGTATCTTGATTTCATGACAGAGAGACCAAGCATGCCACGCAACTCAATACAGCAGGAATGAGTATCTCATTCAAAGGAGTTTCTGCCATGCGTCCGAAATGTACCCCGCACTGGCATGACGCTCATCCATTCCGCGAGCGGCTGCCAATTGCCTATCTGACTCCGGCTGTCCGGCGGAGCGGCGGACTTACAGATCAGGAATGCCGGCTGATGCTGGACCAAGCCATCGTTACTGGTCGCGGTGGCGCGCTCCTGAGGCTGACGGCGGAGCAACACACGAACCTGAAAGACTGAATGTAAAGCGAGCACTGCCGCACGTCGCACTCCGCGAGCCAACAACGCTATCCAATGACGCAGCCCTTGGGCCGACCTGGGACATCCTAGCTTTCCAGGGCAGTCGCAAGAAGACCGCGTGGACCGCGCTACACTAACAGTTTCACTGGCACAGATTACCTGTCAGTCCATCGATCGGAGGGAACTTGATGATCCGTATGAACCGTCGCCAATTCCTCACTAGCTCCACCGCTGTCGGCGGCTCGCTTCTTTTAGCGCAGACTGCAGCCGCCGATGAAAAAGGGGCCACCCGCAATTCGATCGATCCAGTGCCTCAACCGGATACGTCTACGCACATGCTTCCGGACCTCGCGCCTGCCCGTTGGGTCTGGTATCCATCGGGCCGTACGCTGCCCAATACCTTCATCCTTTTCCGTCGCCCGCTGCACCTGGCAGCCAAGCCCCGTCGCGCCACAGGATGGATTTGTGCTGACAGCCGCTATCGGTTCGAGGTTAACGGCCAGCGGGTCCAATGGGGACCGGCGCCTTGCGATCCGCGTTGGGCAGAAGCCGATCCCTTGGATTTAACTGAATCCCTGGAGCCTGGGGAGAACATTCTGGGCGCCACCGTATTGTTCTATGGCACAGGCGATGGAACATGGCCTTTGGGCAAGCCGGGGTTTCTTTTCTGGCTTGAGATTGAACATGCAGACGGCCGATTGGAGAAAGTTGTTTCCGACTCTTCCTGGCAGACACTGCTATGCCGCGCTTGGCCGCCGGGTCATGCCAAACGCTGGTACCTACGCGCCTTGCAAGAAGAGTTCGATGCCCGGCTCTATCCACACAACTGGACGCGTCCCGGCTTCGAGACCGATGCGCATTGGTTGTCGGCCATGCCGCTGAAAGGCTCACCCAATCATCCAGCCCTTTTTACAGATTCACCTGAATACATGCTGCAGATGACTGCCGAACCAGCCGATAACTGGCTTCGGCCGCGCGGCATCCCGCTGCTGAACGAGTCCCATGTGCCCATTGTTAAGCTGGCCGAGTCCCACTGGCTGGATTGGACTGCCACTCCCCGGGACTATTTCGACGTTCGTGTCCCGAATGCCTTCCAGGCGCTCCGTGGGAATGTGGCTGTCGAGACTGCTCCCGGCCAATGGCGTGTGGAGTTCAACGACAGCCGCGCCGCTGCGCTGACATTTGAACTTGCCGAACAGGTTGTCGGCTGGCCTGGATTTACGATTGAGGCGCCCGCCGGAACGGAGGTCGAACTGCTGGTCCATGAGGCACATACCCTCGGCGGCCCGCCGCTGCTGAACACTCATTTCGATTCGTGGACCCGGTTCATTTGCCGCGAGGGCAAGAATGAATTCGAGACCTTCGACTTCGAGAGCCTACGCTGGATGCAGCTGCACATTCACAATGCAAGGGGTGCGGCGCACATCGGCAATCTGCACGTTCGCCGGCGTGTCTTCCCGTGGCCAAATCCGGCAAGGATCCGAACCAGCGAGCCGGGCCTGCAGCGACTCTTTGATGCCTCGATCAACACGCTCGACAACTGCGCCCAAGAGACTCTGGTGGACGGAATGGCCCGCGAGCGCCAGCAATATAGCGGGGATGGCGGGCACCAGATGCACGCAGTGCATCTGGCCCATGGCGAGTACCGCCTGGTGGCTCGCTATCTGACCACATGGAGCCAGGGCCTGACAAAGGACGGCTATTTTCTCGACTGCTGGCCTGCCAATGACAGGTTGGCCCGCCTTGTTGAACGTGAGATGGACCTCACCGGTTGGGGGCCGATCCTGGACCATGGGGTGGGGTTCATCTTCGATTGCCGCCATCATTATTTCTATACAGGTGACCTGGAGCCGTTGAAAGAGCCGTATCCGCGCCTGCTCAGTTTTGCGCGGTATCTCCAGGACCGAATCGGCGGCGACGGCTTGTTGCCGGTCGAAAACCTGGGTATCCCTTCAGTCTGGATAGACCATCACGCGTATGAGCAGCAGCGTCACAAGCAGTGCGCCTTTAACCTTTATGCCGCAGCGGCGATGAGCCATGCGCTTGCGCCCATCTGCAGGGCCTTTGCCCATGCCGGCCAGGCTGAGGCATTGGAGCAATTCGGCCGCCAACTGGTCGCAGCAACAGTCCGCCGATTCTGGAGCACAGAGCGAAAGCTCTTTATCAACAACCTGCCATGGCTTGACCAGGAAATAGGCCCGCGTACGTGTGACCGCTCCCTGGCGACAGCCTTTCTCTTCGATCAATGCCCCGGCAATCAAACCGCTGCGGCAGTAGATTCGCTGGTGAAATGTCCGCCGGAGATGGGTTTTTCCTATCCCGCCAATCAATGTTGGCGCATGTGGGCCCTGGCTAAGGGCGGACGCGCGGATGTCATCCTGACTGACCTGCGACAGCGATGGGCGACTATGGACTCGGTAAGGGAGAACAATACCTTGCAAGAAGACTGGCATGCCCGGCCCGACTCGGACGATCAATGGAGCCATTGCGCCGTGGCCCCGCTCTATATTGCTTACCAGGGGCTGATGGGCTTGATGCCACTGGAACCAGGATTCAAACGCTACGAACTGCGTCCCCAACTCGGCGACCTCGAAGACCTCGACCTGACCGCGTTCACCGTGCTTGGCCCGGTGAGTATGCGCTCGCGTGGAAAGCCGACTGTGCGCGAGTTGGTCCTAGAATTGCCATCGAGCGGCAAGGGTGAACTGGTGTTGCCGGAGACAGAATCGCCCGGGTTGCCGGAGCTCGCCGCGCCGGTGCCGGCTGGACATCGCCGCTATCAGTTGCCCTCAGGAGGTACGCTCACAATCCATCTGCAGCATGGATAGCAGAAACATGGCCAGTGAGTCTGTCGATAACTCTTGGTGTGCCGGTGCTGACCTTGCCGGCCCTAAATCAGCGCACTGCGCAGCAGGCTGTAGGCATCGTTGATCGCAGCCATCTGTTCTTCTGCAAACTTGCGCACTTCATTTGTCATGTCTTCGAGGGCGGTCATGCCGACTCTCAGATGTGAAGGTCCAGAATAGTGCTCCAGATGACAGCCAAACCACGACCCACGTACACACACGCCGATCCAGCGCGCGTTTGGATGGCAACGGCGAAGTCGGGTTGTGCCCAATCACGCTTCGAGGGGTGTACACGGATCTTAGAGATTCACTGCTCAAAGGAACTTGCGGATCACCGTACCGAAGCGGGTATAGAGGAACGAGACGGCCAATAGCGCCAACCCCAACACGATAAGTGTCGTGTACCGATCCGATGGCGAGAGTTTCCAGACGTCCATTAACAGGATCTTGGCCACGCTAACCAGTAGCAACCCCAGCCCTGCAAGTCAGTAACTTCGTTCACACACCAATAGTGCAAAGAGCGCAGGCTGTCGCATCTGCTGGGAATATCCAAGCGTATCCGGCAGATTGACGGCCAGGAAACGTCCAAACGCGAACACGACGAGGAGGAATCCTTGCCAGCGCAGGAAGCCCTTGCGGCTGGATCGACCGATTTCAAATAGGGCCAACCCCAGCCCAACCCACGGCGTAGTGAGTGCAACGACGGAGGAGATGTCGGCGGTCACACAGGCGAGGAGCAGGGTGGCAGCCCATGAGTATGCGGGGCCAAATAGCTGGGTGAATCCACCAGCACAGTCTTGCGGCGCATTCCTGCATAAAGCAGAACAACCGAGACCATGAGCGGTGCCCGGTGATCCCAACAGCCTTGCGTACTGAGATCCCAGACAAAGATCCCTGGTACAGCGGCTTTGGCCAGAAAGTCAGCTTGCAGGGCGAAGGTCTGCGCTTTGACCCAGTCCGCCGCAATCCCCAGCGCCAGCACCAGCGTTAGCCAGCCGACTACGACCCAGGACGCGGGCAGAGATACCCACAGGGCCGACGCTGCTGCAGCGACGCCAAGCCAACTCGTTGCGGGCAGCGCAAACGTCTGCCACGATGCCAGGTCGGGATCAGGCGAGGCGCACGCGCCGAGTCGAGGCAGGACGCGAGGATAAAGTTCGGACCGAATCCAATACGCCATTGCAGCGATAGCCAGCACCAAAGCTTCTGCGGGGTGGTGGTTCGCGATGACATGGTGGAAGGCCAATACGACGGCCGAAATCAGAACCAGGCCATCCGCCTCAAGCGTCAGGAGGAATGAACTGAGCCAGTGCGAGGCAAGGCTCAGAAGCAGGGCAATTGTCAGCCAACCCACCGGAACCCAGGTATCGGGAAACGCCACCCAAAGAGCCGTTGCAGCAGCAGCTACACCGAGGCAGCTTGTTACGGCCATTGCGAACGCTTGCCAGGAACCGAAGTCGATATCGGATGAAGCACCGGAAACATGGCGCGGCAAGACGCGAGGGTAAACCTCGGCGCGGACCCAATAGGCCATAGCAGCTAGGGCTAGCACCGCAGTCTCCACAAGGTGATGCCTGGGGTCACGGTAATCGAGCCTGAATAAGAAAAGGGGCAAAACTTGATGGAGGACCAGCACGGTCGCCGAAGCCAGCGTGAGGAAGTCCGCTTCAATCGCCAGGATCGGAAATCCGAACCGGTGAACCGCGTACCCCAGCAGAAGAACCAGCGCCAGCCAGCCTACCGGAACCGACAGATAGGACACCGCAACCCAGATCGCCGTCCCAGCGGCTGCCACTCCCAGCCAACTGGTAAGGCGCAGGACGAAAGCTTCACCGTCGTCTGCTGCGATCTGCGGCCAGCGGCGCGGATATGTGCGCCTCGCCCGCAGTCGACCTGATACCGTCAATTGGAGCTTCCGCGAATGCCAACTCAGCAACCTTCAGAACCTGGGCCGGCGCATAAGAGGCGCACTTTGGGCCGCCTTCCCCTTCAAATCCGCCTCTTCAAGGCCGCAGGACGGATCGGCCGATGCGTCCTGATCCAGCAGCACTCTGGATTTCGCTACCGCGAGACACCATCTCCGATCTTCTTCACAAGGAGTTACTCGGTGGCCGCAACGGCACGCCAATGCCCTCCAACCAATCAACGATAGATGTTCTCGGCATGGTAGACGAGGTTCTGTCGGCTTGGAACGAATCCTCTAATTAAACGGGAGTACCCCCGGCTCTGCCGGGGGTACTCTCACTTAATTGAGCCGATGCAACCGAAGCACAATCACGCCATGTGCTGACACTGGTTCAGAAAACACCTTTGAAGTTGTTCCGCGGTCCGCGTGAGCCCAAAGATCGCGCACCGTATATTCTTTGCCCATATTCAACCTATCCCACGACACCACGGAACGCATCTCCTGGTCGCTGTGGTTGAATATCGCTATCGCGGCGTCCCCAGAGCTCAGTGGCTTCTGCCAAATCTCAACGCTCCCGATGCTACTGACGCGCTTCCCTCCGGCGCCCAGCGAATCCTGATCGACTGCGATGACTTCGCTGTTCTGAAAGATTGCCGCAATCTCCGGGCTCATGTTCCGGATGTCATTTCCGGCGATTAGCGGCGCAGCGATCATTGCCCAGAGACTGAAATGGGTCTTGTACTCATCCGTCGACATGCCCCCATTGCCAACTTCGAGCATGTCGGGATCATTCCAGTGCCCGGGGCCGGCGAAGTTAGCTAGATCCGATTGAGCGAAGCCGATCTTCTCCATGGAAGCATACTGGTCACTGATGTCGTCGGTCGTGCGCCACAGGCTTGCACCCACTTGACTTCCCCATTGAACGACGCCGGCACGCCCGTATTGGCAAAGTGCGTAGACGATTGGACGGCCCGCTTGCTTGAGTGCCTCGCCCATTTGCTGATAGACCACTTGCATATCTTCGTCTTTCCAAATTCGCGAAGCACTGCACCAGTCATATTTCAAGTAGTCCATACCCCAGGCAGCAAATGTCCTAGCGTCCTGTTCTTCGTGGCCATAGCTGCCTTCGAAGCCGCCGCAGGTGCGAGGGCCAGGCGACGAGTAGATTCCGATCAGTAGGCCCATTGAGTGGACGTAGTCGGCAAGGGCTTTCATATCCGGGAATTGCGGATTAGGAGAAAGTGCTCCTTTGGCATCACGCGAGCCCTGCCAGCCATCGTCGATGATCACATATTTATATCCCGCGTCCTTCATTCCGCTGCGGACCATCGCATCAGCGATTCCACGAACCGTCGCGTCGTCGATTTTGGTTTGAAACTTGTTCCAGCTGTTCCAACCCATTGGCGGCGTGCTTGCGACTCCGACCGACGGGATGGACCGCAACGGGCGAAGCGCAAAGTGAGGCAGTGCGGCATAATCCACTGAAGCTGCGCGATAGGATGGTGTGGGCGTTCCGCGTCTCGCTACGACTGTTTGAATCTGAAATGGCGGAGGCGCCGCGCCAGTGGAGCCAGCAGCACCCGGTCGCGGCGGTCCGCCTGGTGGAGGTCCCCCTGGGCCTTCAGCGCCGGGTCCCATTCCGGTCGGCGGAGCTGGCATTGCTGGTTTGAGTTCAAGAGCATTGCCGACGATCTTTCCCCTCACTTCGCGCTTCTGAATGTCGCCAAAGGATTCCAACTCTACAACGAATTGGAAGGTGTCGCCGCTGACTCGACCATCGACGATGGGAGAATCTCCGAACGGCAAGCTCTGAGTCCCGGTGATCTTTCCGTCTTTCACGCTGAGCTTGTAGGTGATCTCCAACTCTCCCATTGGAGTGGTCATCTTTGCTACCCAGGTTCCGGAGATGTCGTGCATGGCGGATCCTGCGTTTGCCTGAACGTCTGTCCGTACATCCTGCTCCTGACTCAGGACCGGCCTTGAAGCTAACTGCGTAATTCCCGCCACGGAGTATGCGAGTACAACCCATGTCAATCCGCGATTCATTTGAATCCTCCTTAAGCAGCATGATTCCGGTCACAGCTTTAAACGAAGTGACATACAAACAAGAGCCGCGCACGAATACTCCTCCAATGGCACGATCTCCGCATTCTGGCAAGCCTGGTAGCTACTCATGACGTAGAGCCTCGATCGGATCGAGTCGCGCGGCCTTGTGTGCAGGAAAGAACCCGAACACCACGCCGACCATCCCCGAAAAGACGAAAGCAATGAAGGCAATCATCGGACTAGGAGCGAAGGAGAAATTCATTAGAGCACACCCGAGATAGGACGCGGCAAACCCAAGAGTGATGCCGATGATGCCCCCGAGGGATGCGAGAACGATCGCCTCGACAAGGAACTGGATCATCACATCGTCGTCAAAGGCACCGATTGCGAGGCGAATACCGATCTCCCGCGTTCGTTCGGTGACAGATACCAGCATGATGTTCATGATGCCGATGCCGCCTACGAGCAGGCTTATCGCGGCAATCGCGCCGAGCAGTGCGGTCAGGATCTGCATTGTCGAAGTCAAGGTGGTGAGGAACTCCTGCGAGTTCATCACCGTGAAGTCGTCTTCCTGGCCGGTCTGGATGCCACGGCGCTGGTGCATCAGAGTCACGACTTCGTTCTGAACGAGTCTGGTATCGGACCCATCGCGAACCCCAATCTGGATGGTGGAGACCTTGTGATCGCCGGAAATCCTGCGTTGGTAGGTATGCAGCGGCACCAGAACAAGGTCATCCTGATCCATGCCCATCCCGCCCTGGCCTTTGGATGCGAGCAACCCGATGACCTGACACGAGATGGCCTGCAGTCGGATATTGGCGCCGACCGGGTCCTGGTCGGCAAAGAGCTGCTTGCGAACCTTGACGCCGATAATGCAGACGGCCCCACCGGTGCGGATCTCCGCGTCGGTAAACTCGCGGCCAGATTGAACAGCCCAATTGCGAACATCGAAGTAGGCGTTGTTGACGCCATAGACGGTTGTCGACCAGTTGGCGTTGCCGTAGATGGCCTGCATGGATTTCGAGGCTGTTGGCGCCACAGAGCGCACGCCGGTGGCTTCTGTGCTGAGCGCCTCGACGTCAGACTCTTCGAAGAGCTTTGCCTGTTCGCGCAATCCGCTCGTCGGCCCGCTCAGCTGGCCTGGCATCAGGGTAAGGACGTTCTCCCCCAAGGTGTTAATCTGCGCGGCCACGCTTGCAGTAGCTCCGTTGCCAATTGTGACCATCGCGATGACCGCGGCAACACCGATGATCACACCCAGCACGGTCAGTACCGAACGCATGACATTACGGCGAATGGCTGAGAGTGCGAGCAGGATTGCGTTCCAGATCATGTGTTTCTCCCTGCTTCCACTAGGTTGGATTCAGTGGGCGTTATCTCTACCGGTGAATGGGAGTAATTGTTCGAGTCCGAATGAACGAGGCCGTCGCGGAAGTGAATTGTCCGGCTCGCGTAGGCGGCCATGTCGGGCTCGTGCGTGACCATGGCGATGGTGAGATGGCGGTCCCGGTTGAGGCGGCAGAGCAACTCCATGACTTCCTCGCTTCGCGCACTATCCAGGTTGCCGGTGGGCTCATCGGCAAGCAGAACCGAGGGCTCCGTGACCATGGCGCGGGCGATGGCCACGCGCTGCTGCTGGCCACCTGAAAGCTCAGCGGGAGTGTGATCCCACCACTTGGACAAGCCCACGGTCTCCAAAGCCTGAAATGCGCGCTCCCGCCGTTCCGCGCGTTTTGTGCCCCGATAGATGAGTGGCAGCTCAACATTCTCGAGAGCATTGGTGCGAGCCAGCAGATTGAATCCCTGGAAGACAAACCCCAGATAGTAGCGGCGCAGGCGGGCTCTCTGCTTTCGGCTGAGCGCCCCAACGTCCACGCCACGGAAGAGATACGAACCGCTGGTAGGCGTGTCGAGGCACCCAAGCATATTCATAGTGGTTGACTTGCCCGAGCCGCTGGGACCCATCATGGCGACAAACTCGCCGGGAAGAATCTGGAAGCTCACGCCACCCAGCGCGCGGACCTCCCCTTCCCCGGCGCCGTAGATCTTCATCACGTTGCGAAACTCGAGCAGCGGTTCAGCAGCGGGACCGGTCGTCGGTGTCTGGATCGGCGTACTCATTTGCCTTCCTTCAATGCTTCGACAATCAGGGGCATGCCCGGCGTAACTTGGCCGGAACGAATCTCGGTGAGCTTGCCATCTGTGGCTCCAACCGCTACCGGGATCGGCGAAGGCCTTCCCTCCCGCGCGACCCAGACGCGTGGGTTGTTCAGGGCAGCGGAGGATTCCGCGTTCGCATTCTGGTTCGAGTTGGGCGGTGCTGGTAAAAACGATGTGGAGTTGTTGTCCGTGCCGTTCGTGGAGGGTAGGAATCGAAGCGCATGATTCGAAACCAGCAGCGCATGAGGGATGGACTGGACAGTGATGGTGGCTGTCGCGGTCATGCCGGGGCGAAGCAGCAGTTCGTCATTGTCGACTGCGATCTCTGCAAGGTAGGTGACCACGTTGTTGGTGGTGGTCGAACTGTATCGAATGATCGTGATGGTGCCCGGAAATTGCCTCCCGGGATAAGCATCCACGGTGAAAAGTACATCTTGACCAATCTTGACTTTACCCACATCGGCCTCATCGATGTTGACCTGCAGGATCATCTTGCGGAGATCCTCGGCGATTTCAAACAATGTGGCGACTGAAAAAGACGCCGCGATGGTTTGGCCGGGCTCGACACTCCGCGATAGCACAATGCCATCTACAGGTGACTTGATGACGGCGAAGTTGACATTTGCCACGTCGATCTTGAGATTGGCCTCGGCCTGGGTTACCGCGGCCTCGGCTGTCGTGACAGCGACGACTGCCCTGTCGTAGGCGGCCTTGGCGGTATCGACATCGTGCTGGGAGACGATCTGCAGCTTCGAGCGCTGGCGAGTGTCGAGCATTCGCTTGTACTCCGCTTCGGTCTCCGTCACGGTGACTTTCGCGTCGTTCACCTTGGCATGCGCGCTCTGCAGCGAAGCCTTATCCTGCAGCACCTGGGCGTCGAGTTTTTCCGTATTAATCCTCGCCAGCACCTGTCCAGTCTTCACGCGGTCGTTGTAGTTGACAAGGACCGAGTCTGTGATTCCAGATACTTGGCTGCCTACGTCGACAGTGTGGGTCGGCTTCAACTGGCCGGTGGCTATGACCGTGACCGTCAGGTCCCCGATCCGTGCCTCTTCAGTGCGGAAATGCTGTGTGGTCTTTGCTGCGGCGTTCCTCTGCCGGACGCCCAATATCCCCGCTGCGCCAACGAGCAGGATCACGGGCACGATCCAGTAGGCGCGCCTCCTCCATTTGCCCATTTCAGGAGCGATTCCGAGAGTCTGATGCAGATCGATATCCTTGGTCATGAATTCAGTCCTTTCGCCTTTTGCACTTTGAGCCACTGCCCGGTCATTTCCACCCGCCGCCCAGCGCCTTGTAGAGCTGAATCAGGTCGGTATCCACTGTCGCGTCGGTTTGCACCAGATTGTTCTCGACGGTGAGCAATGTGCGTTCGGATTCAAGCACTGTGAGAAAATCCTTCAGCCCGGAAGCGTACAACTCGCGCGAAATTTCGGAGGCTTGCCCGGCTGACTGGGCCGCGGATGCAAGCGATTTTCGCTTTATTTGGTCCTGACCCAATGCCAGGAGCGAGTTCTCAACGTCTTTGACTGCGCCAAGCAGCGTGCTGTCGTAAGAGATCTCGTACTGGTCCAGCAGCGCGTTTTGCAGATTGACCTGTGCCCTGAGGCTTCGCCGGTTCAGAATCGTTTGACTGATGGAACCGGCAACCGTGGAAGCAAGAGACGCCGGCGTGAGTATATTGAGAATGTTCTGCGCGCTGAAGAGGAACGTCCCCGAGAGCGTAAAGGCCGGGTACAGGTTCACCTTCGCAACACCGACGCGGAACGATTGAGCCACAACCTGGCGCTCGGCGCTTCTTACGTCAGGACGTCGGCGAACAAGGTCTCCCGGGATGCCTACTGCCACCTCGGCTGGGATGACGGGAATAGGCTTCACCTCGGAGAGTTCCGAATCGAGCGAGCCGGGCCTTTGGGCGAGGAGAATGGCGAGAGCGCTTTTCGTCTGCTGCAGGTTGATTTCAAGCGTCGGGATCGTTGCCTCAGTGGACTGAACGGTTTCGAGGGCCTGCGCAACATCGAGGTCCGAACTCAGCCCGCTCTCCCGCTTGGCCAGCGTCATTTCATACGTCTCGCGATACTTCGCTAGGTTTGACTGCGTGACAGCAATCTGCGACTGATACGAGCGCAGATTCACATAGTCGAGTGCCACTTCGGCGGTCAGGCTGACCATCGTGTTACGCAGATTCTCCCGTGCGGATTGGATGTCGGCATCATAGGCAGCGACCGTCTTGCGCAATCGGCCAAAGAAGTCGGGCTCCCAACTGGCGTCGATCTCGGCGTTATTGCTGTGAGAAGCCTGTCCTCCTGAGCGTGAACTGGCTCGACTTCCTGATGCGGTTCCGGTGACGCTGACGCTTGGCAGGAGGGAACCGCTGGCGGAGAGACGATTGGCGCGCGCCTGCTCAATGCTCGAGAGCGCTGTGCGGAGGTCGAGATTCGACTTCAACGCGCGCTCCTCGAGTGAAGTGAGAACGGGATCGTTGAAGAAAGTCCACCAATGTGCGAGCGCGGCCTCGTCCGCCGGCCGGGCTACTTCGCCTCCTGCCGGAACGGTCTTCCAGTTCTGCTCCGCGGCCAGTTGCGACTGAATAGACTGGCTGTCGGCCACCATGGCAACGGAGGCAATCCCCAGAATCGCGCCAAGAATAATAGCTGTTGGACGGTGGTTGGTTCGCTGCAGCATCGGCTTGCCTTTCAGAGTCGGCTCCCAGTTTTCTATCGGCTTCGTAACTTGATTGGACAGCAGATACCGCTGCGCGAACCTCAAGATTTGCAAAAACAGGTGAGCCACGAAGCACAACAGCCACTGAATCTCAAGAATTGTTAAGGTTCTGGCGCCAGCCGATCAGCGCTTGCAGAAGTGTGGTAAAAGAGGATGCAGTATGGTGAATGAGAACCACAGAGCGAGCAATATTCTGATCATTGATGATGACGTGCGCCTGTGCCGGCTGATCGCCGAATACTTCGCCGGGTCAGACTACGCGATCCAGGCAGTTCACAACGGTGCAACGGGCCTGGATCGCGCGATCGATGAGAGTTTTGACCTCATTCTTCTCGACATTATGCTTCCCGGACTGGATGGATTCGAAGTGCTTACGCAACTGCGCCGCCGATCCTCTGTGCCACTGATTATGCTGACGGCGCGCGGCGCACGTGAAGACTGCGTGCAAGGCCTCAATACAGGCGCAGACGATTATCTAGCCAAGCCGTTTGGTCCTGAAGAGCTGGCTGCGCGCATTGCGGCGGTGCTGCGCAGGACAAGAAACACACAGACCGCGAAGGTCGAGACAATCTCCGTCGGGCGGCTGCGGCTGAGCGCGGCATCGCGCTGCGTTTGGATTGGAGAAGAGCCGATCGAGATTACGTCGACCGAATTCGACATCCTTGATGCTCTCGCCCGGGCTGGAGGCAAGGTCGTCACGCGCGACCAGATGTGTGGAATCCTCTACCGGCGGCAGGCCACGCCGTTCGAACGATCCCTTGAGGTGCATATCAGCCATTTGCGGCGGAAGACCGAGGAGGCTGGTGTTACGATCCGCTCGATCCGCGGCGTCGGATATGTTCTGGCGGGAGATGAGTCATGAAATCAATATCACTCAAAGTCACCATTTGGTCGGTTGCCGCGCTGGTGATTTCTCTGGCCGTATTTCTCTTGATTGGCGACAGCGTGGTGGGCAAGTCCGCAGCCGAGAACATCGCTCAGGTGAATCAGGCTCTTTTCCGTCAGGCGATCGAAGCTTATCAGTCGGGCGGATCGACAAAACTCAATAACTATATGCATGACTTGAACCGGCCCTCTGGGATTCGGTTTCGTATCTCGGACGCATCCGCGCACGACCTGGTGACCGGAGAGGACAACTCGGATCTGGTTCAACGAACCATCAAGAGCGGCCGTCCGTTTTACAAAAGCCACAACGGAATGACGATGGGATTGCGTTCGGAGAATGGCCGCTACTACTGGCTTATGACCTCCGTCGGGCCATCCGCCATTCTGTTTGCCCCGTTCTATATCCTGCTGCTGGCGACGGTCCTGGTGTTGTACTGGCTGGTTACGATGTACATCACGCGCCCGGTTCGGCAGCTTGCCAATGTAGTCGATCGATTTGGAGCCGGTGAGCTGACGGCGCGCGCGACTCCGCGCTCAAGGGACGAAATCGGCAATCTCGGCAGATCGTTCAACGCGATGGCCGAGCGCATTCATACGCTGCTGACGGCTGAGAGGCAATTGCTGCAGGATGTATCGCACGAATTACGGTCCCCTCTGGCCCGGTTGACCTTCGAAGCGGAGATGGTCCGCAAAACAACGGATCGGGATGCAACAGCGACGATGCTGCGCCGTGAAATCGAACGGCTTTCTGAACTGGTGGGAACGTTGATCGATATGGCCCGGGCAGAGGGCGATCCCGGGGAAGTCGAGATGGAGGTGCTTTGCCTTAATGATCTTCTGCTGGCCACAGCAGAGGACTCCGTGGTTGAGGCACAGGCGGCCGGCTGCAGCATCGATGTAGAGGCCCAGCAGGAAATTTGTCATCAGGGAAATGCCGAACTGCTGCGCCGTGCAATCGAAAACGTTTTGCGCAACGCGATCCGCTATGCGCCGCCTAAGTCGACAGTCGAGATGAAGCTTATACGCGATGCAAATTGCGCGCGGATTACGATTCGCGACTATGGCCCGGGAATCCCGGAGAAGTTAGGAAAGCGTGTTTTTGACCCGTTCTTCCGTGTGGACGCCTCGCGCGACGAGCACACCGGGGGGTTGGGCCTGGGCCTGGCTATTGCGCAAAGAGCCGTGCGCGTTCACCACGGAGAAATCACTGCGACGAACGCGTCCCCGGGTGCCTTACTGACGATTATGTTGCCGTTGCACCCTGAGGCTCAACAAGCAAAACAGTAGAAGCGAGCCAACCCTTGTTGATCCCTGGCACCCCCGCCGCGAACTTCTGGTCCAAGTAATCGTTCTCAATTTGGATGAACATTAGAGATTGGATTGCACTGGCTGCAAAAACTAGCTGTGACTGGCCGCTGCCAACGAGGCTCAACTAATAGTCAGAAGGTGGCACCGGCGCCGACAAACGACGCTATTGCAACTCTATCGCGGAAACGATCGCGTCTCCTTTGGTCGGTCTGAATTCAAGAATCACCATGCCATGGCTGGCATTCACTTCGAAACGCCGTTGATACGCGGTCAGCGCACCTCCCGCAGCGGCTGCCACATCCAGATTGGTCAGAACCTTCTGCCCATTCACGAAAACATCGAAGATGCGGTCGCCAGAATCGAGAGATGGCTCAACAAACGTGAGAACTATGTTGTGCGGACCGTTAGCCGCCGGAATACGATAGGTAAAGGTTCCGGTGCGATACGTGGCCGCCACCATTGGACTCGTAGTCCCAGCAATCGACGCCGGAGCTGGAGCTCTGAACCCTGTTCCAGGACCGGAGATAACCTGCGCCGTTCCACCCTCGAAGAACGTATCCGATCCGAAGCGCTTGCCTGGGCTTGCACCGGCAACCAGCGCTCCGCAATCGATCAAGGTACTCTTCGCTGCGGCGTCGGAAAGCTGCCACTGCACCTTATCCTCTACACCTCCGCTCGGGAAGAAGCCGGTGGCAACGATGTTGTTGACGCCCGGGCTGAGGACGACGCCATTCCAGACACAGATGCGATCCAGGCAAGCGGCAAGCATTCCCATCAGCTTTCCATTTACTTTCAGCGAGGTCTCCGGCGCGTTGCTGTACACCCGCACATCGGCGATTCGATAGGCTCGCTCGGTATAAAGGCTGGAGTTGATGTGGACGGTTGGCGTCGCCGTCCAGTTGGTTTTGTAAAAGAAGTACGGGTCTTTCCTATGCTTGTGGTCAAAGGTCACGATACCCTTGGTATTGATGTCCTGGGCATTGCCCTCGTTGCGCACAGTGCTTCCGAAGTCGAACGAATTCCAAATGAACGTACCCCATAGATACGGCTTGCTCTGCAGCGCGGACCAGTTCTGTTCGTGGATGTAGGACTCGTATTCTTCCGCCTGGGGCCGGTTCCTCGACTCCGCGCCACCGAGCGCGTTGTCAGAGTGAAGCGAGATTGCGCCGCCGGCGCCGTATTCCGTGACCGCCATGGGCTGTGTCGGCCGAGTGTGGTGAAGCGCGTCAAGATGAGGACCCAGATCGGAGGGCTTGTCGTAGTACCAGCCGAAGTAGCGGTTCGCACCCGACAGGTCGGTGACCGCGGCCGTGATGGGCACGGTGGTGTTTGGTCCGGAACCTCGCCCCTCGCAGCAGGTGGCCAGCGTTGTGGGCCGGCCGGGGTCCAACTCATGCGCCAACTGATTTAACTCTTTCAGCAAGGGCAGGGGATCGGGAGCGGCGCCTTTATTGTTCCCCACAAAGGCCGGCATGCTGTTGCCAAAATCGATCTCATTGCCGATGGACCAGGTGATGACCGAGGGATGATTGAAGTCCTGCGCGATCAACTCCCGCAGTTGCTGGCGGGCGTTCGCACGAAGCGCTTCGGTCGGTTGCAAGCTATCGCCCAACGTCCACTGGCTTACCAGAGGTATCTCGTCCCAGAGCACAAGCCCGTCGCGGTCGGCGAGGTCGTGAATCGGCTGGCCGTGCTGGTAGTGGGTGAGGCGTATGCCGGTCACGCCCATCTCACGCATCGTCGCCACGTCCGCAGCAACGTCCTCCGGTTCCGACGCCCAACCCTTGCCTTCACGATCCTGGTGATAGCCGACGCCGTGCACGGCCACGTGTTTTCCGTTGAGAAACAGTCCATTCTCCGGATCGAAGCGAACCTGCCGAATTCCAAAGGGGAGCGAGACACGATCCACCACTTCGGCGGACTTGCTTGAGAGTTCCACCACGAGTTGGTATAGGTAAGGATCCTCCACGCCCTGCCAGAGATGGGGATGCGGCACAGTCACGTTCGCGGTGCTCTCTAACACGCTCGCTGGTCCCACGGTGACGGACTGCTCTTGTTGTGCTGCGACCTTGCCTTGCGCGTCAACGAGCAGAGTTCGGAGCACAAGGTTGCCACTCTGGTCACTGTCGTTGCGCACCCGTGCGCGCACCTGCACTTGCGCTCCCGCCGGAGCGATAGACGCCGTCTTTGCATAGACGCCGGAGGAGCCATAGTCCATCAAATCGAGGTGCATCTTCCTGGTGAAGACAAGGCTTACCGGGCGATACAAACCGCCGCACACGAAAAAATCTCCTGTTAGCGGCAACACGTCGGCAGTCGAGCTTCCCAGTGCGGGTTTCGTGTTATCAACCCTCACCGTAAGCGTGTTTTCCTCGCCTGGCTTCAGCACTGCCGTGTTGTCCAGGCGAAAGCGCGAGAAGCCTCCCCGGTGCGTACCGAGCATGGTTCCATTCAGCCAGACAGTTGCGATGCGGCTTGCTGCGTCAAACTGCAGAAAGCTTTCCATGCCGGCCACGTTCGCGGGAGGTGTAAAGACAAGCTTGTACCAGCCGACACCCTGCGTGGTCACCACGTTCTGCGCGGTATTGATGTGGGACGCGGGTCCGTCCTTGTAGTAGCCCACGCGGTTCCAGGTGTGTGGCACGCTGACGGTTGTCCATGTGGCATCCGGCGCAGCCTCGAGATCTGTCGCAGATTCCGAACCCAGTTTGAAGTGCCATCCGTCGCGTAGCGACATCTCGATGCGAGGGTCTACAACCGAGGAACCGTGCGTTCTGCTCGTCTGTGTCTTCTGTGCCTGACTATCGGCGGCGAGCGGCAAGAGGAACAGCATAAGCAGACAAAGAGGGCGAGGCATAAGCATGCTCCTGCAAGCTTCATGTGCTTGCGTGGTTTAAGAAACAGCACAATTATAGACATCACGCGGACCTTCGTCACCAAGCCTGTGTGGAAGCGGCGTTGAGCTAACCTGAGCACCGGACGTCCTTCATTACCTGAATCGGATGCTCCCGCCTCGTTGTACGATCTGAAGCGACGCAAGAACAGCGGTCACCACGATGCCGTCTCACAATCGAGGTCTGTCCAGCTTCAGAGTGTCCCCTCGATAGCAGCAGTCACGTCATCGCTCAATTCCTTGGCCCTCTGCAATGCTCCCTTTATCCTCACAAGTTCCAGTTCGCGAGCCGCGATCTGCCCCGCTTGCTCGTTGTGGCCGAGCGCGGCGTCCAGGCTGCGTTGATGACTGGCAAGCACCCGTGAAAAGACAGGCACATCGCTTTTCTTCGGCTGAGCGTGGGTGCAGCCGAGGCAGACCAAGCCTCTGGGGCAGTGCTCGCCAGTGGGCAAGGCGCAGAGATGCGCTCCCATGTCGCGCAGGTTGCAACTGGCGGCAAAGGCGGTCCACTCATCTTTGGACGGGTTCTTCTGACCTTCTTCTCCGTAGTGTGCGTTGTAGAGGCCGCGAACGGCTTTTCGATACTCCTCGATGAGCTTGCCGGGATAGAGCTTGGCGTAGATCATCACGGTTTCGGGAGAGGCATGGCCGAGCATGGCTTGGATCACGTGCACGGGCACGTTGTTGTTCGGATGCTCTGAGGCAAACACCCGGCGAAAATCGAGTGGAAGCAACACAAGTGGAGAGCCATCGGAGCAGCGTGCTTCAGCCTGGATGGAGAGCGAGCGAATGCGAGTGCGAATGGTCTGGATCCCGGTTGTGCTGGGATCGCGAATACATTGGAGAAGATATGGCGCCGGCGGACGAGGACGTTTCTCCAACAGATCCCAGTGATCGCAAACGGGCACGAATGCGCTGTTTTAGAACCGCCGCACATGACGAATGATCTCAGCCAGGACGTGGCCGAGGCTGTCGCCAATGGGGATGACACGCGCACGATCGAACTTCGAGGGCTTTACGTGAAGCAGGTAATAGATGCGCCCATCGGACAGCGAGCGTTTGAGAATATCAAGTGTGGTCAGTTCGCTGGTCTCTTCGATACGCAAACCGCTTTGGACAAGCAGTTCGAGCAAAGCCCAGTCCCAGAAGGTGTCGACCTCGTCGGATCACGGATAGCCGCGAGAGGTGAGAGGCTTGGGAGCAGCCATCGCAGCCTTCCATCGCTGCATTGCAAGGGTGCGGACCTTGGGCATCTCGCGTTCGAGATCGAGAACCGTGGCGGTGATGCGTGCACGCGCACGAGCCTTTTCGAAGCCTTGCCCGACAAGGGTGTGCCGAGTAATCGGAATAGTGCGCGGAGCAAATTGAGCGAAGGGAGAATCGGGCTCGGTTGCCCAGTACGAGGGAATGAAGTTTTTAAAACGCTCGTAAAGGAGAAAACACAATGCAGAACAAGGGAAAACAGGACATCTACAGCCGGATCACCGCGCCCGCTCCACCATTGCTTCGCAACTCTTCAACGCCAGGGAGCCGATGACACTCTTCGAATTGCGGCAGTGGCTGGGCCACTCGACTCCGTCAGCAACTCAACATTACGCGAAGATCACGCCTTTGAAGATGGCCAAATCCTATGCCGACGCCGGCTACTTTTCGCGCAACCTTCGCGCCATCGAGGTACTTGTGGATCAGGATGTGGTCTGCGGTGGGCGTGCCGCAACGGAGCCATGGAAGTTCTACGATCTCGGCCACGGCTACTGCACCTACGATTTCTTTTAGCAGTGTCAACATCGCATGGCTTGTGCCAAGTGAGACGTCTATGTGTCGAAACAGTCCACCGAAGGATTGCTGCTTGAGGGCAAGGAGCATCCGCTGCGGTTGCTCCAGGAGATTCCCCTCGGCGAGGCAGAACAGGCGGCGGTCGAAGACGGCATCACTGCTCATGACAACCTCTTGCTGAAATTGGCGGACGTTCCGACTCCAGCTGGTCCAACGCCACGGCAAATTGGGACCGCCCTGGTGCAAATCACATCTCTCAGGTCTGGATTTGCCGCACCATCGGACAATGTGGTTCAAGCAAATGCTTTGAGTCCCGAATGGCGATGGGAAACGCGAAGCTGGAAAAGTTTGCAGGCCTGGTACATAGACCCTTTATATAGGTGTTCTCTTGAGCCGCTGGCGGTGAAACTGGTGCCACAAGACAATGATTATCCGCATCCGGTGAATTGTATTTTTTCGGCAAGGCTGCGTAGTCGCGAGGACGGGATTAAAGGCAGCCCTGCGGAAAGTATCTGACGACCAAAGTTTGCGGTGCGCGGAACCCGTGACCCCGTGCATGGCAGAGTGCGCAGCATTGGGGAAGCAGAGCGGCGACGAGTAATAACCAAAATCGGTTCGCTACGGTCGTCGATTTCATTCTCTCCTGGTTCGCTGATGGTTGACCCAGGAACAACTTTGCGTGCCCTTCCAATTGTCAATCTATGTAACTGGTGTCGGAAAAAGGTCGAGGATGGAAGAGCCAATCAACCTATGCCAAGGGGACCGGCGTCTGGAGGAAACAGCACCCGGGATGCTCCTAGCATTGCTGCAGTGAGCGGTGCGGCGAGGGCGAAACCGAGGGGACCTGCCATAACAGCAAGGAAAAGTTGCACGGTTAGAGTGAGCGCCGTCGGAAGCCGGACAATTATCCGTTGAATCAGAGGAGTGATAACGTTGCCCTCAAGAAAATGCACGAGCATGAACAGTAGTACAGTGAGCAGGCCCTTCCCGGAACTGATGGCAAACGCGAACAGCGCCGCCGGGAAAACAGAGAGAATGGGGCCCACGTTTGGGATAAATGTCTCATCAGCGCCGCAATGATCCCGAGCGATCCGGCTAGCGGTATACCTAGTCCCCAAAGCCCCCGCGTGACGAGAACACCGACAGCAACCATGGATAGCATCTGCGCAAGGAGCCACCAACGGAGATTTTGAACAACACTCAAGGCGCAAGCATCGCTTGTGCTCGTCTCTAAAACGAAGTGCCGAGGCCGGAACCGGGAGCGAAAGGTCGATTCTGCGATGAAGACTTTCTTCAGTTATACCCAACCCAATTCAGATTTGGTTCAGTGCGTCCGCCGCGCGGCGATCACAAGCCTCGGAGAGATATGCCTGTATGATGCAAAGCCCTCCGGGTACAGTCATTTTCTAGACAAGATCAACCGCGAACTCATAAACGTCACCACCTTGGTCTTCTTTGTCGGTGAAGAGATAGGAACGTGGCAGTGCTACGAACTCAAGCAATTCTGGACTTTGCGCGAAGAGCAGAAGTCACAGCCGCGGCAGGTTATCTTTATCGTTCCGTGCTCTCGTCACACATTTATAAGCACCTGAAATACGACTTAGCTGGTTATACTGGCCCTTCTCGCATCTTTGCGTCAATTGAGGATCTGCAAACAAGATTCACCGAACAGGACCATCCCCAAAGTCAAGCTTTCCTTGACAGGCAGACGCTCTTCATAGCCAAGGCCCTTGTCAAAGAGATCAAGGTCCATTGGCGCTACATCGATGGCCTTCCTGCGAATCCCCATATGTTTGAGTATGAGAATGTGATTATCGATCACTTCGCCGACGCAAAGCGCCTTTTTCCCGATGGTATTGAGAACGCTGCGGAGGTATGTCTTCGCGAGGATGAGGGGGAAAACTTGAAGACGAGAAGCTCGCCAAGGGAATCTATGACAGATGGCTTGAGGGCTGCCCTGAAGAATGGCCGCGGATATTGAACTGGGGTGCCGAACATCCCAACCGCATCACGGAGGAGGAAATCGGATCATTCCGCGACCGCGACGCATTCGTGGTTGTCATGGCCTAATGAAGGAAGGTATTGGTGCCAGCATCTGGCTTACCCTTCCCGAAGCAGGACCGCGCAGAGATTTGCACTTTTCGCCCGATCAACCATTGCGCGTAGACATAGTCGTCTCTATTGGGATAGCTCCAGGCATCAACGCCGTGATCGACGGAATTGTGCAGCGCCACTTCAAATACGCGACGAAGCACAACGTCCCCCTGAAGGTATTCGGCCTACAGGATGGTTTTCTCGGGTTTAGTCATCCTGAATCGCTAGTGACAATCGTTGATAAATCAATGCAGGGCTCCAACGTTGTCACGAGTGAGCCTTCCGGTATCGCGCTATCTTTCGCCATGATCATCCTCGGGGAACTTCAATTTCACTTATGACAGTGTAATCCTAAAAACGAAAGAATACGTAATCATGCGGAGCAGAAAGAGAAGACAGCCAAGCTGGACAACGCCATAGGGCCGGAACAGGATTCTAAAACATCTGATGATCACCGCAGGGCGACTGCATTATCTACAGTTACGCTAAATCTGCCGGGTAAGAGCTGCGCCGCCAAGAAGCACAGTTCCTTTTCCCTCTCCCGGATGAACCTCGATTCGGGTGAAGAAGCCTGCCGTCAAGACCCTCCTGTGCGCTGTTACCGCTTACGCCATCCCGCAAGGGCAAAGACCGCTCACGCACGGCACCGAACTGCGGATGACCCTGCAGTAAGAGGTCGCGTCCATCTCGCTTCAAATCACGTGAAAAGCTATTGCGATCGGCTCCATGGCACCCACGCCAAGTCGCCACTCAAGACATATATCGCGAGAGCTGCCGCCATAAAGAATGCGCCTGTCCAGAAGCGCCAGTCGCGGTGCATTCGTCTCCAATAGGGTCCAGGATCCGGTTCACCGCTGTCGCTACTATTTCCTTCGGGATTGTGCCTGTTTCCGGTCAATTCGTCTCCATCTCCGTCGACTCGTCGCTGCGGTGCGCGCCCTGCTTACGGCAGTGGCATCGTCGTACTGTCGCCACGAATACTATCCAGGACAATGGAGCACACAGGATGGTCAATCAGGGACAGCATCGATAGCCTTTGCACCTCTCGGCTCAGGCGTGCGGCCAGCCAGTGCCCGATATTGACCATCCTTCAGATGGCACGTTGTTCAATCATCAGATTTGCCAGGCAGGACGTATAGCTGGCGAGATTCTCACTTGATTACAGATACTCAGGCTCGACCCTGTCAAACCGTACTCCGAGGAGTCCACAATGTCATCATCCCGCGTCCCGTTGCAATCGCGACCAGATACCGAGATTGGGCGAGAAGTGCTGCCCGGAATACCCAGTGACGAGGCTGCATCATCTATCCACATGACGCCGGGCGGCGCGCGCCCATTGCGGATTGCAATCATAGGGAACCATCTTCCGCGACAATGTGGAATTGCGACTTTCACGACAGACTTGTGCGATGCGGTCGCTGCCGAGTACGGAACGGCAGGAGTATTTGTCGTAGCAGTGAATGACTCAAAACAGGGTTATCGTTATCCCGCTCGTGTAGGGCTTGAAATAGCCCATGTATGACAGCGTCGGCTTAGTCAAGGCATTTTTTATGGCCCTTGGCCGTAAAAAATGCGTAGGAAGGCGTCGGCGTGGGGAGGCCGGTGTCAAGGGCGCGTACTTTGCGTT
>Ga0114951_10000915_pt1 | contig 39028 bp, 30 predicted proteins | sample AM7aDNAmetaG_FD_88677 | JGI IMG/M metagenome (GOLD analysis project Ga0114951, IMG submission 88677) | Freshwater microbial communities from Finland to study Microbial Dark Matter (Phase II) - AM7a DNA metaG | ecosystem: Environmental > Aquatic > Freshwater > Lake | place: Finland: Lake Alinen... | reverse complement strand
GGTCCGCATCCGCTTCGATTCTGTCGGTCGCGGGTTAATGATTGGCAAGAAACAGGGACATGGTCCTGCAAAAGATGACCTTGAAGGGAAACTGCAGAGATTCGCCATTGCGGGTGAAGACAAACACTGGGTGTGGGCTGACGCCGTAATTGACGGGGCGACTGTGGTGGTTTCGAGCCCGGTGGTGCTTCGGCCGGTGGCAGTGCGTTATGCCTACTCGATGAATCCCGATGGCTGCAACCTCTACAACCAGGATGGTTTGCCCGCCTCGCCATTCCGGACTGATTCATGGTGAGGGCGGACGTTACGGAGGATCATTGATCATGAGCGGCATGCGCATCGCTATCATCGGCGCCGGGAGTCATGTCTTCGGACCGACCGTACTCCACGGCGTAATCGTAGAACACCGGCTCGACGGCGCTGAAATCACCCTGATCGATCTCAATCGCGAGACAGTGGATTTGATGGCAGCCATCGGCCGTCGTGTGGCCCGCGAATCCGGCGTCAACCTGACCATCACCGCGCACACCGACCGGCGCGCGGGCATTGCCGGCGCGGACTTTGTGATCTGCTCTGCCGCACGCGATCTGCAGCGGCGATTCGCGATGGACGTGGCGATCATTCACCAGTACGCGCCCGGTCACCTGGTGACGGAATTCGGCGGCGTCCAAGGAATCAGTTACTCGCTGCGCCAAATCGCGTTGATTGAGGAGATCGTGGCCGACATGCAGGCGCTGGCACCGACGGCGTGGCTACTGAATTCGGCGAACCCGTTACCGCGCCTCTGCCAGGCGGCGCACGAGTTGGGCGTTCCCACTGCTGGGTTCTGCTCCAATTCAATGGGCGGTTATCACCTCATCGGCAAGCTCATGCTGGACGTGGACGAGTGGCATCCCTGGACGATGACACGCGACCGGTACGAAGCAGTGATGGCGGGCGTGAACCACTTCACCTGGCTGTTGCAACTGATCGACCGTCGGACCGGCGCCGATGTGACCGCCGAATTCCGGGACCGCGTGCGCAGCGAGCTGGGCGATTCGTACACCGGGTTGTTATTCGACGAGACCGGCTGCTGGCCACCCAACGGCGATGGCCACATGCGCGATTTTCTCCCACCGAACCCGCAAAGCGAGCCGATGACTGAGGCCAGCCATGGCACTCCTCAGGACCGCGAGCAGCGACTCATGGTCCTGCGTGACATTGCGGCAGGCACCAAGGACTGGCAGCCGTTGTTGGCACATCGCGCCTGGGAGAAACCGATCGATTTCATTGTCGGCAACAGCGAGTTCCATTCGCTCAACCTCATCAACTGCAGCCAGATTCCCAACCTGCCGCTCAACGCGTTTGTTGAAACGCCAGCACGCGGCCGCGAGCCGCGCACACTGACCCTGCCACCAGCAGTTGCAAAACATTGCCAGGCGACCGCTGAGCTAACGGACGTGATTGTCCGCGCAGCCCGGCAGCGAAACCGGGCGCTGGTCCATCTTGCGGCCGAACTTGACCCCACCATCCTCAACAAGCAGGCCGGCATCCAGGCCCTCGATGAGTGTCTCCGGGCGCATGCCGATATTCTTCCGGCGTACCAATGAGGGGGCCGGTGGTGAGCGGAAGTCTCGCCGTTGCTCCTGTTCGGCGTCGGCTTGCGGCTGACCGCGTTTCGTCGAACCCGGCTCCCAGACCGCGCTGTTCGGTCCGTCATGATCGCCTGACCGAGACAGTCGCCGACTTACGACTGAAGACCGCGGACGAGGGCACGAATTGGAAATTCACTTGCAAGCAATAGCGGAACGGGCGTCTCGCCCGTTTAATAGTAGGACAGGCGTCTCGCCTGTCTATATATTCAATCTGACAGGCAAGATGCCTGTCCAACTATTCGGCAAACGGGCGGGACGCCCGTTCCACTATTTCAAAACACGCGGTTAGGATTTTAGAATCTCCAGTTCCTGCCAATTGCGGATCTCATCACCCGGTTTCAAATGCAACAAGTTGGTGCAGAGATAGAGTGACAGATTGGGAGTCCGCTTCAATGCGGCTCGATATAGCGCCGGACCGCCAAATCGGTGTTGCACCACAGTCCCACCGAAGTCGAACTCCCACTGCGTCGGAAGGCGGTCACCCTCGAAGGCCAATGTGCCATCGGTCGGGATTTGCGCGGGGGTGATTACTTCCACCTGGCTGGCAACTGTCACACGCCCCGCCGCCAAGCCGGCCACTTGCAATTGAAAGCCGCCACCCCAGGAACAATCAATCACCTTTTTCGTCGGGTTCCACATCCGACTCTCAATGCGCAACACTCCGGCCTGCACCCGCAGTCGCCGGGCCATTTTGAGACCGTCGTTGAGCGTTGTTTCCAAATCTAACCACGCACCTTGCCGGCGACATGGATAAGCTTCCAATGAGCCGGTAATGAAGCCGGCGACCTCCGAGTAGCCAAGCGGACAGGGATAGTCGCCACCACCGGCTGGCTCCGTGGGGAACCACTGCCGGCCGGCCGCATGGAGCTCCAACAAACGCCCGCCCAGACTCGGAACGATGGCGACGGTCAGCTGCGCGTCACGCAGCCGGACAATCTGATGCGGGGAGAGCCGGTTGCGCCACATTGGCATTTGCCACTTGATCAATGAACCTTCGCTCAAGCATTCGACGCCCCCCCGCTGCCAATCCGCAACCAAGCGTTTTAACAGTCGCCGCTCTTCCGGGCCGGCAGCGTTCTGGTAACGGTTCCCCACAATTCGGAAACCTGCGACGGCCCGGTTTAACCGGATATATCCCAGCCCATCCCGGAGCAGGCGAACACGCAAGCGTTCCGGTCCAGTCACCAACTTCTCTCCGGCTGCAAGCGCTTGGTCAGCAATCCGCATCTGCGGCGTATCATATAGACGACTTGAGGGCGGCTCACCCAAACTGAAATGGAGGGAACGGTCGGCCCGCACCGCGTGGTGAAATACATCCATATAACGGCGGACGGCCGGTGCTGCTTTCCCGTAGTGCGCTGCCAGAAACTCGTCCACCAGCGGCCAGACGGGTTGACGTGGATTCCAGAGCAGGCGCCCGATCACGTAGCCACGCAATGCCGTCAATTCCGCCCCCCCACCTTGATCCCCCTGCCCCTGCATGAAAATGCCGTAGACTCCGCGCCGTTGATACAACCCGATGTTGGCATGGATCTCATCGAAATTCGGCATGGGCAACAGATAGCTGCCGAAATTTGTGCAGTAATGCCAGATGTAGAGCTGGGACGTGATCCGTGACCAACCGTTAAGAGCTTTCAGGAACCGGCGACTCTCCAACTGATCACACGTCCCGAATCCGTGCGCCTGACAGCAACCGAACGCGCATAGCCGCACGCGCACATTCGGGGCCGGCTGAACATGCCGCGGCGGCTCCACGCTGTATAGATAGGCAAGCGTGTCGATCAGGACACGCGGATGCTGCCGAGCAACGACCGACGCCACCGCGTTGACAAATCGCAGGATCGGTCCGCTCTGTGAGCCTTCTTCCCTGACAATCGCCAGACAAGCCGGGCACTCGCAATACCCCATGCCATCGTTCTGTGAGACGGAAAAGATCGTCGCCTTTGGGTTCGCCCGAATCCGTGCCAGCAGTCGCTGGGTCAGGAGCCGCAGTACACTCGGATTTGACAGGCAGAGTTGATTGCCATCCCGCCGCCGCACACCGCCCACCATCGTAAAATACTCGGGGTGTCGGGCAAAATGTTCATTCGGACTCACCAGCTCGAAAAACGTGTGACACCACATCCCATAATCGTTGTGGCCGCCCATGTATTCCGGGATCGCCGGCTTCCAACCATTCAGCCGATTCCGGGCGCGCCAGACGGGGTCGGCCGTCTCCCAATTAAAATTGTCCCGATTCTCGAACGCCGGCCGGTGGGTCTCATGGCGCCAGGCCAATCGAATGTCAGCTTGCCTTGGAATTCGCTCTGTTTCTGGCGAATACCAGCGACAACCGAGCCGTTCGAGCACTTCATAGACGCCATATAAAACCCCGCGCGGACCGCCGCCGACAATGAACAAACTGCCGTTGCGCGCTTCCACATGAAACGCCTCCGGCCCCAACTCCAATCCGGCCACGTCGATTCCCACCACATTGGCGGCATCCGTGTCGCCAATATAAATCGGGGTCCGACCGCCACGGACACAGGATTTCGCACCCGCCATCAAGCACAGGTGTCGTCGAAATTCTTCGGCCGCGTATTCGACAGCCGGCACAGCGCTACTCGACACACGAATATCAACATCCGGCACGCCACCGGCCGCCATAGTTAGAATGGGCATGGGCTGTTTCATCAGAATTTTTTTCTGCCGGCAAATTACCGGCCATACTGCTGGGCTATTTCATACATTGTCACAACATTTTCCGTGGGTGAATTATCCTGCAACGCGTGCGTCGGGGCAAAGCAGTAGCCGCCGCCGGGCAGCATGGTGTCAAGGATCTCGCGGCAATACCGGCGCGTTTCCTCCACCGTGCCATAGGCGACCGGGCCGGCCGTCGAGATCATCCCGTGAAACGCCAGCCGGTCGCCGTACCGTTTCTTCAGGTAGGCCGGCGCCATGTCCTTGGCTTCCGGCTGCAAGGTGTCGACCACCGCGACGCCCATGTCAATGAAGTCGTCAAACGCCCAACTGCTCGACCCGCAACAATGCACCATCACCGGGATCCCAAACTCCTTGCCGAGATCCACAAACTTCTGATGCCGGGGCCGGAGGTGTTTGCGGAACATCTCCAGGCTGATCGTCGGCCCACGTTGCGTGCCAAGGTCCTCACCGATCATCAACACATCGATCTCCCCACGGCCAGCTTCCAGAGCCCGCCGCGTTATCTCCCATTGCACCGCCAATCGCCGGTCAATCAACCGCAGCCCCGCCTCGTCGTCCGTCGCCAGATCCATCAGCACCTGTTCCATCGTCCGCAGCATCCCATTCGAATTGATGATGTCGACCAAACCGGCATCGCCGAAGACAATGCAGTATTCGCGCGCGGACTGGCAGGCCTGCCAGATGCCTGAATAATCGAAGTCATCGGGTGACGGCAATGGCCACCGTTCGATCTCGTCAAGCGTGGCGTTCGCCAGCGGCCAATCGCAGTAATCCCAATAGCCACCCGACTCGTGTTCGATCCATTCCCGGTGAATCCCCCAAATGTCGATTTGCCGATTCGGCACGTCGGCATGCAGTTTCGGCCCGTGATAGCCCGGCCCCACACGGCGAAAATCCACTCCGAGCGCGCGGCACAAACCTTCAGAGTCATGGGGTTGCAACCCAAAATGCTGTTTCAGCCGCGCGTCAAGGCCGGGATTGCTGGCGTAATCCACCGGCACCCGATCCGGTACCCGTCGGGCAAAAGCCGTCAACACACGTTCACGAGATGTCATCATGGTCTCTCCTTAGCAGATGCGATCCTTGGCGGTCATCAGCGCCGGATTCCACGGCGACAGTTTCAACTCCGGCTTCTGCCAGTAATACTTCAGCGCCTCATTCTGCCAGCCCTGGTAGAGCTCGTCCCATTTCGCCACATCCAGGTGCGGCTGTAACGAGCCTTTCTCGATCTCTTCCGCCACTGGCTGGTACCGGAGGTCGCACGAAAGCCGGATCCGGTTACCGAGTTGATTGGGCAATCCTTTGTGAACCGTATGACTGGGAAACGTGAGGATATCCCCGCACCGATAATCGTCCTGCACCCAGGGGTAATCCTTCCCGCACAGGATCGCCGCGAACCCGCCCGCCCCCCGGCCACGCACGACATCCAATACCGGTTCCCGGTGCGAACCACGCAGAACACTCAAACCGCCCAGTTCCAGCGGACAATCCCCCAGCGGAAACCACAATGTCCAAAAATTGTGCGTGCCTTGAATGTAAATGTAATCCTGGTGCGGCGGCGTCGGCGCGAAACTCGGCGCCGGCAACAGCACGCGCGCGATATGCCGGGGATGCGGCAACACTGCGGCTTGAAAGATTTTCTCATACAAGGCGATCAGCTGCGGATGATGCGGGATGGTATGAAACAATTCCAGCCGCTGAATATCCCGATACGCCGCCAACGGGACGCCGTTGCCAGCGAGCGTTTTGTCCCGCGCATCCGACATCGCCACCGCCTCCAGATCAGCCACGCCTGCCATCAAGTCGAGGCCCGCCTTTAACCAGCCGTAACGCTGGACGATTTCGAGGATCTGCCGACGCAGTTCCAAGAGCGGTTCCGGCGGCAGAAACTGACGAAAAAACAAAAAGCCGTCCTCGGCCGCGCGCGCCCGCAAGGCTGCCGGCGATTCCAGCAATTCGGTTGAATCAACGAAGCCGGTGTCCACTCGTGAAGGGTTGGTCATCATGGCCCGAAATTTTTCGGTAATATCCAGTCATTACAACTAGCATCCGCGTCACAACCGCCGCAATACCAATCACACACCCAACACACCACTTTCCGCCTGCCACATTTCCAACTGGTTGATCGCCGTGCTCGGAATGAAGTTACAGCCGACCAACCAAGGTTGTTTTTGGTACCATTGTTTGGCTTGTTCCACGGTCCAGCGTTTCATTTTGTTTTCCTTGGTTTCTTTTCACCACCACATCAGGGAGGGCCCATGATTGGCATGCCCCACATCCCACGAATAATCAATTGATAAATTAAAACCGAGGAATGCATCAGTGGCGACTGGATATCGAAACCGCGCGGCAGCTCTCAGCCGGAACGATGCAGTTAGCTGTTGCCTGAATGTGGTAGGCGCGGTGTCCCACCGCGCCACTCCGGAAGATTGGCAGATGCGGAGGAAAACTACCCACCACTAAATCGTAAGCCGGTACGCCCGGAGTGGATCGACTGGAATCCGCAGGACGGCGGGCTGGGACAGCCCACCCTATCATTTCCGCAGCAAGGCAAAATCTGTGGTAAACTCTGCGATCAAATTCCGATCACACCGTCGCAAGGATCGCGTCTTCCCAGGTTTCGCAATCAGAGTCGGGAATGCGATTTTCCTGATCCATGACTTGGATCACCTGCCGCATCCCCTCTTCCAGTGAGATCACCGGCCGAAATTCCGGCACGTCACGCTGAAGTTTGGCCGGGCTATAAATGCAATCATAAGCAAAAATTGTTTTACAGATATCGAACCGGTCCCCGGTCAAAACGGCCAGCGGAACGCTCACGAGCTGCACCTCCCGCCCGAGGACTTGCATGGCGACCCGGTGATAGTCCGCCCAGGAAATGTCCTCGGGACGCATGAGATTGTAAGTCTGACCGATGCACTGCGGTTTGCCCAGCACGCCGGCAAACCCGAGCGCGGCGTCGTCGACATGGAGAAACTGGTGCCGGGCCCGCCCGCCCGCGCACACCAGGATCGGTTTCCCTTTGCGCACCCGGTCAATCCAACTAAAGTCCCACGCCACTTGCCGGAGCATTCCCATTTGAGGTCCATAGGTCGTCGACGGTTTGATGATGGTAACCGGAAACCCATCCTGTCGATACGCCGCCAGGTAGACCTCGTCAGCCGCGACCTTATTCCGACCGTAATCCGTAGTCGGCCGCAGCGGATGCTCCTCCGGCACCGGCAGACAATCATAGTCAACGCCATACGTACAGACCGTCGAGCACTGCACAAACTGGCGCACTCCGCGAAACGCCCGCAGGCTGCTCTGGGCCTGTTCGGCGTTGTAACAAATCATATCAATCACGGCATCGAACTTCTCCCGCTGCATCGCCCGCTCGAACTCCGCCGCATTCGCCCGTTCCCCAATGATCACGCGAACACCTGCCGGCGGCGGTCCGCGCTGCCCGCGATTGAAGCAGACGACTTCCTGTCCCTGCTGCACGAGCAGGCGAACAATGCTGGTGCTGATGTTACCGGTTCCGCCGACAATGCCAATTTTCATATTGGATCAAATCTTTCGGGTTGCCTTTAGTGCTGCCGCCAGAACTTCATCTTCAAAGTTTTCGGTGAATGGCCGACGTCCGAGCATCAAGGGAACCGTCCGGACGGCGTACCGAATCGTCGGCACCTGATAGTATTCACGCAACGGCGCGTAGCCCAGCAAGCCATTCGTGATCGATAAGAGCAAGGCTCGGTCGCCCAATTCCGCTTGAAAATTGCGTTTGATGCGATGCATGATTTCCAACGGCATTCCCGTAAACGTCAGCGGCCCCAGCCGAAACGACTGCACCGGGAGCAGCGATTGGCTGTCTCCATCCGCCAGGATCTTCCGCAACCCCTTCGTGTAGACCATCGCCATTCGCGAGTCGCGATCTTCCAAACGCGGATCAGCGTTCGCAAGTGTCGCCGCGTACCCGGCGAGTTGGTCACGGAGAGCCGGCGCAGCGAATTTCTCATGTGAATAGGGTTCATCGCCCAACCCGGACGCAATCTTCGTGACCGTCACTGGCTGGGCCTGTTGCAGCCCCGCCCGTATCACACCGGCAAACCGCTCGCCAAACCGTTCCAGCGCCACCAGCGATTGGGCCGGCATCCCGTGGACATAATTCGAATTCAAATCACCGTGCGCTCCTTGAAGAAACAGTCCCACCGCTCCGGGAAATTCTTTCTCCATTCGATTCGTTGCGCTCCCCACGAAGTCGCCATGAATTTCCGTGTTTCGCTCACAACAAACGACGGGATGACAAGAAAAGTAGGTCAAGAAACCGGCGCAGTGCCCCCCACGATCAAGGCGAATCACGTGGGCACTGGTGTCGGTCTCCGTGGGGAGATCGGTCTGCCATTGCCAGTCCATCGCCAATTCATTGGTCCGACCGGGGTCCGGAAACTCACGATTGTACGAGAATCCAGCGGATGGCACTACCGCGTGATGGAGCGTTGCCGGCGCCAGATCGCGCATAGCTTGGATCCCGGCGGCCGCGATCAAGCGCGGCAAAATTTCCAAGTAGGGATCGTCGGGATCACCCCAGCCAATTAATTCCGGTGTTGTACAGGGTCCGGAATGTGTATGCGTGGCATGCACCATGATTTGATCGTCACGGAGGTTGGTTGCCTGCCGCACCCGGGTGCGAATCTGTTGCGTCAGCTGGGCGCTGACCCCGAGCAGATCACAACTGATGAGGACCCAGCGTGCATCCCCCAGCTCGACCGCCATGGCCCGCGCGTATAACGGTTCGACCACGCGGGTGGAATGCCGGTTCAGGTACGGCCCGAAACCGCACAGTTCGACGCCGACCCGCGGCGTAATCTCGACCTTGCCAAAGCCAGCGTTCATGAGAGTTGCGACAGTTGATTGGCGTGCTGTTGCACTTTCGCAAAGGCCGCAATGATCTTCCCCAGATCCCGGCGCGGTAGGTCAAGGTATGGATGCAGAAATCCGACAACACTGGCACTGCCGATTTCTTCACTCACCCGGCAACCGGCCCCCCGTTGATCCCGGTAACCACCGTGAATCCGGTACGCGGTGGGCGGCATATTCCAAAGCGGGTGCCGATAGACGGAACCGTACGTCGGACACGCGGGCACTCCCTCGGCCTGGAGAGCTTTGAGCACCTGTTGATGGGTCGCACCACCCCATTGCCCCCGGTTCAGAATGGCCATGAATGCATAATAGCTCTGCCGCCCAGGCGTGGCTTTGCGGCCGCGGGCCTGGATTTTCACTCCCGGAATCTTTTCCAACTCTTGCGTTAGATAATCCGCGTTGCGATTGCGCCGTTCCGTCAGCGCCGGTAACCCGGCCAATTGTCCGTGTAAAATTGCAGCTTGAAATTCCGTTCCCCGATAATTGTGACAGGCCAGCCCCGCCGGTGGTGCATCCGCCGCTTTGCCTTGTTTGGCGTTGAGATCATAGCCGATGTGTTTGAAACGGAAGAGCCGTTCCGCCAGCTGGTCGTCATTGGTCGTCACGCATCCGCCCTCTCCGCACGACACCGTCTTGCTTTGCTGGAAACTAAACGAACCGATATCGCCGAGACTGCCCAGCCCTTGGCCATTCCACATCCCCCCCTGCGCGTGGGCACAATCCTCGATCACCTTGAGACCGCGCTGGCGGGCCAATTTCAGCAAGCGATCCATATCGGCCATTCCGCCATATAAGTGGACGGGAATGATCGCCTTGGTCCGCGGAGTAATCGCTGCGGCGGTTGCCGCGGCATCCAGGCACAGCGTGTCGGCTTCGATATCCACAAAAACTGGCTTCGCCCCGCAATAAATCACCGCCATTGCCGTTGCCAACCAGGTGAGCGCCGGCACAATCACCTCATCGCCCGGCCCCACGCCAAGCGCCTGCAGGGCCGCTTCCAAGGTCACCGTGCCATTCGCCATCAGCCAGGTGTGGCGGGCGGTGTGAAGCTGGGAAAAATCCCGGAAAAACTTCTGTTCCCACGGCCCGTTCCAGGACCAGTTCTGGCTCCGGTATAATTCAACCAACGCGCGTTCGGTTACCTTGTTCGTCGGCGGCCAGACGTACCCCGGCGACTTCTGAACGATTGGCGTTCCACCCAAGACCGCAAGTTTGTCAGATTTCATTCCCGCAATATACCAAGCTGTTCGGCAACAACAATGGACAAAAACGGCAATTATTTGTAGAAAACCGCGATGGCGCGACGACAGCAATCCACCTCCCCCACTCTCGGTGATGTTCTCAATTCCGTTGTGCGAGTCGGAGCCAAGATTCACATCCTGGCGCAAACCGTCCCGTTTCCGCCCAACGCCACCCGGCCGCCACTGATCGCACCCGCCCAACACAATTATTTTGAGGTGGCGATTTGTTTCGAAGGTGAAATGAGTTTTGTTGGCTATTCGAGCACGCTCTCGCTCAAACGCGGCGACGCCGTTGTGGTCAGACCGGGGGCGTGGCATTACGAGTCCTGCCGGCGCGCCAGTCAGCCATACCGGGTCTGCTGGATCATCGTGACACCGCACTCGACTGCCTGTCTGTTCACACATTACCGGCGTGGCCAGTTCACTGTGTCCGCCATGGAATCACGCCCGCCCCAAGAGGAAACCGCGCTTCTCAACGACCTTTCCCGAGAAATCATCGCCCAGCCGCTGCACTGGCGCGCCAAATCACGCGCCCTGCTGATCCAACTGCTCGCCGACTTTGACCGGCACCTGCACCTTCCCCAGTCAATCGCGCGGCGAACGCAACCCGACCCTGTTCGCACGCTCTTGCGGATTGTGCAGGCGAGTTTTCGTGAACCACTCCAGGTCAAATCCCTCGCAAAAGAAATCGGTCTTTCGCCGGACCACCTCACCCGGCGTTTTTACAAGGCATGTGGGACCACGTTCAAAGATTACCTGAACACCATTCGCGTTCACCACGCCCAACGACTGCTACGATCCGGCTGTACCATCAAACACGCCGCCGCTGACAGCGGTTTCCATGACGTCTTCTATTTTAATCGCGTCTTCAAGCAACACTGCCAGACCACCCCCGGCAAGTTTGTCAGCCGGCAACCCGCTGACTCTGCCCCACCGGTTCCAGAATGACCGCCCGCAGGTTCATCAGAATCCCGGGATCAAGCGCGTACGGTTTGACCGTCAGCGTGTGTGTCCCGCGTTTAAGTTTGAATGCGCCGGCCAGTTGATACCGGTCGTATCGATCTTGCCGACCGCTCAGCGGAACACTGGCCCGCAACACCTGGCCGGCCACTGTCATTTCAAACCGGCGACCGTAGATGTTCAATGATTCCGGATTGTTAAACTCAATCGCCGGCCGGTACCGACCCGGCTGATCAACGCGAAATGTCCAAACTACCGAGTCCTCAACCCGCCGCCAGCCCATGATCCGACCGCCCAAAGCGTCCGGCGCCACGAAGGTAACCGGCGACTTATCCGCGTGCGCTGTTTGTCGCGTCGCTTGGTTGGCGACGAGGATCACCGAGCCATCCAGTCGCTGGCGAATGCCTTCCGCGGAAAACTTTGGCGGCTCCGTAAATTCCAACGCCACAACTTGCGGCAACAGCTTGGCAGGCGGTAACGTGAGCGCGAGGGTTGTCCCCGTCTGTTTAAAGCGGATCGGCCGACCCGTTTCCAATAGTCGGGCGGACTTCACTTTCGCGCCAAACCCGCGCACCGCCAGTTGCGGCGCCGGTCGGAAGATGTGCAGATACACAGTCTTTCTGACTGCTGACTTCTGACTGCTGACTTCTGTCCTCTGCGTGCTCACGCCCCACTCCTGTCGGCCGGTCGGGCCGGCCTGCGCGCCGTAGATCGCCTCGCCGTTTCTGCGCATCCAAGTGCCGAGGATGCGGAGTTGCTGAAGGTTAGGTTCGGGGAACGTTCCATCCGCCTGTGGTCCGAAGTTCAGTAGAAAATTTCCGCCCAGTCCCGTGGAATCCGAGAGCAGACTCAGAAGTTCCTGGGGCGGCGCGAATAGCGCCGGATCGTCCAGCGGTGCGGTCCAGGTCGTAAACGCCGCCGAGCAATGGCACAATTCCCATGCCCGGTCCGAGCCGTCCGTCGGCATCAGGCCTTCCGGATTGCCGAAGTCGCCAGGGAAACCGGCCCGGTCATTAATCAGAAGGCCGGGCTGCAACCGGCGCATCTCGTCCACCAATTCACGGGATCGATACTGTTCGGCAGTCAGGAACCCACCGTCGAACCAGAAAACATCGATCGGGCCGTAGTTTGTCAGGAGTTCCCGCACCTGGGCGTGCAGGTACTTCACCAGGCGATCATGCTTCTTCTCGTCCTTGAACGGCTTCCGCCACGTGTTCAAGTCGCTCCAGATAAACTCCTCCGCCCAATCCGGATAATTCCAATCCACCCACGACCAGTACAGGCCAACCCGCATTCCGTGCCGGCGGCAGGCTTCGACGAACTCCCGCACCACGTCCCGGCGTGGGCCAATCTCCGTCGCGTTGAATTCAGTGGTCTTCGTATTCCAGAGGCAGAACCCATCGTGGTGCTTGGTGGTGAGGACCATGTACTTCATGCCGGCGCGCTTGGCTGTGCGCACCCAGGCGTCGGCATCGAAGCGCTCGCCGCGAAACTGTTGCGCCAACTCGCGGTAGTCTTTTGTGGAGATTGAGTCGGCGTTCATGGTCCACTCGCCGTTGCGCTGGAGCGAATAAATGCCCCAGTGGATGAACATGCCGAATTTAGCCTGGTGGAACCATTGCAATCGATCAGTTTGTTTGGTCAAGGTATCTGTCATATTAATTTCCGTGGTTGTATTGGAAGGATTAGGGCTGCGGCGTCAAGACAATCCGGCGCAGGCACATGAGCCCGACCGTCAACATTTGCACCGGAGTGATGGTCAAGGTTTGCGGACCGGCAGCCAAATTCAGCGGACCGATATCATCCCGGCGAAACTGCAACCACGACCCGCTGCTCTGGGCAACCGCCTCGAGACGGTCGCCGGCCACGGTAACGGCAAACCGGCTGCCCGCCGCGTCGGGTATATTCGAATATTCAACCTGCACCGTAAATCGGCCTGCGGCCGGCACCTCAAACTGCCAATGCGCAGTATCCGCCGCTTCGCTCCAGAAACAAAGCCGCCCGCCCAACGCATCGCAGTTGCAATACAACTTCGTGCCGGTGATCTGTGCCCGGTTCGCTGGCAACACGATCCGCCCGTCGGCTTCTGGTGCCGGCAGCCCAGTAGTAACAACCGCTGGTTCAGCGAGAGTTAAGACCACGACGGTCGCCAGCGGATCGAGGCGCGGGATTTCCAAATCCAACCCGTCCGCGTTCTGACAAAATCCAACTCGATCGCCGCCAGCCAACAGTCGCGCAGCGCAAATCTGGCCCTGCCAGCCATGCACCCGCAGTGCGCAGACCGGTTCAAAGTTGATCAAGTACACTGTCTCACCGCGCCGGGTGCTAACGCCCCAGCTCTGCCGGCCGGTCGGTCCGGCCACGGTGCCGTAAATCGCATCGCGATACCGACCCAACCAATCGCCCAATTCACGGAGTTGCGCATGCACACGCGGCGGAAACTGACCGTCGGCTTGCGGACCAATGTTCAGCAAAAAGTTACCGCCGGCGCCGGCACAATCAGCCAACCGCCCGACCAGTTCCGACGCCGGAGAATATAACCCCGGATCATCCGCTTCAATGCCCCAGCCGATGTGCGTCCCGTCGCACAACTCCCAGGTTCGGGCCGGCGCCGCCAGAGGCAGGACACCTTCCGGAGTCACATAATCTTCCGGCAACCCGCTCCGATCGTTGATCACGATCTGCGGTTGCAACGCCCGCACCATGGTGACCAATTCCGCAGATCGCATAACCTCCGGGCCAAGATAGTTGCCATCAAACCACAATAGATCCACCGGCCCGTACTGCGTCATCAACTCGCGCACTTGCCGGTGATGCAGATCCACGTACCGCGCCATCGCTGCGGCATCCGGCATCGGTTTGCCCCAGGCGGCGATGTCAGTCGGGGCGTAGTGCGCGAGAAAATCCGGATGATGCCAGTCGCACAGCGAGAAGTAGAACCCGACCTTGAGCCCGTGCCGGCGGCAGGCAGCGACATACGGCTCGATCAAATCCCGCTTGGGCCCGCGGCGCGGCGCACAGAAATCGGTGGTCGCTGTCTTGAAAAGACAGAACCCGTCGCAATGTTTTGTCGTCAGCACGACGTAGCGCATGCCGGCGGTGACGGCGGCCCGTGCCCAGGCATCGGGATCGTATGCCTCGGCTCGCCAGCCATCGGCCATCCGGGTGTAGTCCACGTCCGCGATCTGATCACGAACCTTGACCCATTCACCCCGGCGCAACTGCGCGTATGGTCCCCAGTGCATAAACATGCCGAAGCGGGCCTGCTGAAACCATTGCAGTCGATCGATTTGTTTAGTCACGGCATCAGTCATTTCGTCTCCTCGTTTCTTCAACCCAGTAACATTCCCTGTCCCGTCGCAAACCAGCAATCTTCGCCCCCCCACGGGTCGGTCACTTTGCTCGGCTTGCCGCGGCAGTCTCGGCCGGTCATGGATACACGCCCAGTTCCCGGAAGGCGGCACACATCGCGGCGGTCTTGGCGGGGTCGTGACCGACGGCGTCGGGTGTGCTGTAGGCCATACTGCACAAGCCGCCTCGGTGGTTGCCAACGGTAGCCATCATCCGGCGAACGTAGTCGCGGATGTCGTCAAGAGAACCAGCCACCATGGTCTTCTGCACATCGACCGGGCACCAGAAGGCGAGTTTGCCGCCGACAGCCGCGTCGAGATTCTCCAAACCTTGGTTCTCCTGTTGATCTTGTTGGATGACATTCAAGCCCCAGGCGTGGAATTTTGGCAGGAGCGGCAGGATGTAGCCACAGGAATGCAGCCAGACGTCCAGGCCGAGGTCGTGCGCCAGTTTCCAGTTTTCAACGTAGTGCGGCCTGAAAAACTCTTCCAGCATGTCCACCCGAACCATCAGCCGGTCCTGCAATCCCCAATCATCGTAGCCCATGATCCCATCGCAACCGAGGTCGTGTAAACGGCGGATGGATTCGCGTTGCCCCGCTGCCAACCGAGCGATCAACGCCTTCAAGTGGTCCGGCTCCTCGTAGTAGGCAACGAACATGTTGTCCAGCCCCATGAGATTGTGCGTCCCTTCATTGAGACTGCTGAACGGCAGGACGCCCAGGCAATATTTCGGATTGGCGGAAACATTGTTAGCGGCAATCTCGCGCCGGGCCCCCTCAAAAAACTCCGGCTGGTTCTGGTCCGGCATCACATAGTCGGCCTGGCGCGTAATGTCGCGAATGGGAAGCCCCCATTTCTCGCCGTGATTGGCAGCGCCAATCGGACGAACCCACGTGACACCCCAGGCATCACGGCGCCGCTCCAGGCCGTCGGCGCCCGCCGTCCAGGGTTGCGAATCACTCACCCGTGGCGTCCACAGCCACAGAATGTCGTTCGCCTGGCCATCCGGCAAATAATGCGGAATGTGATCAACGCCCTGGAAATGGATGGCGCGCTTGACGCGCTCACGAGAGGTCATGGTGTCATTTCGAACCGCTCCGAATTCCGACCGGGCCCTGTGGGAATTGTTGGTCTTCATAGATCATCCGTGATTACAGATTCTTCGCGCAAAACTATGGGGTGAACCCAAACCGAACGTCAAGCACACCGTCGCGATTGTAATCACGCAGTTGTCGCAAGCCAAACAGTATCCGGTCGTATCTATTTGCACTTGAGTTACCAACGGTCGAAGCGATACGCTGACTCCCCGCGCATGAAACACTTGGCAGATTTTGCAGACCATGCTTACCAGTACACGCTGGCCGGCCGGTGGAGTGGGCGTCCGTTTCAAACCGACAGCATCGCGGAAGCCGCGCGAACCGGATTGGAATTGCGCCAGACATTCCGGCAAGTGGATGGCGCGCTCGAAGAGCAGATCACGCTCCGGAACACCGGCCGTGAGGTAATCGAACTGGACCGGATCGAGTTGGGTTTTGTCGCCAGCCTGGATCGTCCGGGTTGGCGGCTCTGCGCAATTCCCTTTCGCGTCCAGCTCGACGGCAGCGTGCATGATTACCCGGTCGAAGCATTGGCGAAAGGCAGGTTTAAGAATGCCGTGTATTCTGAGAGCACACGGCTCGAACCGGTTTTGCAGGAAGCCGGTTGTCTGCGCTCCGAGGCGTGGGCGTGGGGAACCGGCGAGAGTGGGCTGCTAATCAGCAAATACAACAACGATGCCATTGAATACTCAGTGGCTTGTCCGCACGCCGGGAAGCTGCGATTCGGCGGGGCAGGACTTTGTCTGTATGGCGAGCCAACATCAGCCCGCCGACTGGCACCGGGCGACTCCATGGCGTTCGGCATGACCCGTTACGTGCCCTACTCCGGCGGATTGCCGCAGGCGTTTTACGAATACCGGCGGTTTCTTGAATCGAACGGTCATAATTTCCCCGTCGATTACAATCCGCCGGTCAACTGGAACGAATTGTACGACGTCGGCTGGCATCACTCCCAGCACGATGAATTAGCCAAACACTACACGAGGGCGGCGTTGTTGCGTGAAGCCGCAAAAGCGCGAGCCGTTGGCTGCGAACTGTTATACCTCGACCCCGGCTGGGAAATCACCGAAGGGTTCACCCAGTGGGATGAGGCACGGCTCGGTTCGGTGACTGATCTGGTGAAGACGTTGCGCGAGGAATTTGGATTGCAGCTTGGGTTTCGGACCATCCTCCGCAGTTACGGAGTGCATTGGCCGATCGACTACATGGTGCAACACGCACCCGACCAACCACCCGCACCCGCGCCGTGGTTCGGCATGCAGTATTGGGAATTATGCTTGTCTCACCAGCAGTTCTGGAAAGAGAAAGTCGCCCGGATCGTCGCGATTGCCCGTCAAGGGATCAAATTCTTGATGGTGGACGAAATGGATTGGCGTGGCCCGTGCCATAATCCTGCGCACGGTCATCCAGTGCCGAGCACGCCATTCGATCATATCCGTGCCGTGGTTGAACTCTGCCGGGAAGTTCGCCGACAATGTCCGGAGTTGATCATCGAAATGCACGACCCGGTCTGGCCCTGGACCCAGTGCCGGTATCTGCCGACATATTTCCAGCAAGGATTCCGGCCGCGCGGCGGGTTCGACGAGAACTGGGGGTTCGAGTACATGTGGGACTGCCTCACCGACCTCAAAACCGGCAAGGCTCTGGCACTCTACTACTACAACCTCGGTTGCAGCATCCCGCTCTATCTCCACATTACGATGGCCGCCGACAATGATCACGCGGTGTTCTTCTGGTGGACCGCCTCGACCGTCCGCCATCTGGGGATTGGCGGTAAAACCGGCCACTCGACGATCAATCCGGCCGGCTTGCCGCCGCACGATCCGGAGAAACGGTTCGCTCTTTACGAGGAGCAAATGCGCCTCTACCGACAGCTCAAGCCATACTTTGTCCGCGGAATCTTTACCGGCATCGCTGAAAATATCCACCTCCATACATTGCCCGGCCAGACCGGCGGCGTCATCAACCTGTTCAATCTCACCGACCGCGAACAGGAATTCGAGTTCACCGTCCCGCGGGCGTTGCTCGGAGCCGATCACTCAAACCTGCCCGTCACCGGGGCGCACGCCGACTGGCTCAGGGACGCCGTCCGGTTCCAACAGACACTGCCAGCCCTGTCCCCAGCAGTCATCCGAATCGGCATTGCCGAAATTTAAGAGCACCGAACGATGCAAATAGAAAAACCAATTCCGTCACTCCGAAAACTTTTTGACACGCGACTCCGCGATCCGTCGATCTGCCGTGGACCGGATGGGATGTACTATCTCACCGGCACGAGCGAGCCGTTCTGGACTTACAACAACGAGCACGGCATCCGGGTCTGGAAGTCGCCAGACCTCATCACGTGGGACCCGCTCGGCACAGTCTGGCGTTACGGTGGCAGCCCATGGCACGCCAAATATCTCCAGGCCCAGAAGCCGCTCTGGGCCCCGGAAATACACTCCAAACAGGGCACGTTCTGGCTGACGTACAGCCTGCCCGGCTGGGATGGCACAGCGCAAACGTCGGGCAGCGGCCTGCTCAAAAGCACGACTGGCAAGCCCGAAGGTCCATACGAAGACATGCAGCCGGCCGAGCGCCTCGGCGACGAAATTGACGCGTCGCTCTTTGAGGCCGACGACGGCACGCTATATTTCCTCTGGCACAGCGGCCGAATCGCGCGCTTGAAACCCGATAGGCGCGGTCTCGCCGAGCCGTATCATTATTTGAAAACCACGGTACCAGATCCCGACCCGAAACATCATTCCGACCTTTGTGTCGGTCTGTTTGGAAAAGACTCGGTTGATCACGTCGGATTTGAAGGCATGTTCCTGTTCAAAGCGAACGGCCGCTATTATCTCACCTGTGCCGAGCAATTCGAGGGCCGCTACAGTTGCATGGTCGCGACTTCCCCCCATCTTCTTGGCCCCTACAGCGCCCGCGCCGAAGCCATTCCGTACGGCGGACACAACACCTTTTTCCAAGACGACAATGGCCAGTGGTGGTCCACCTATTTCGGCCCGCCATGGTACGAACAGCCCGCGATCCTCCCGGTGCAATTCGCGGCTGATGGCAGGATGGGTCCTGGACCGAGCACTCCCGAAACTTCCGGCGGCTGAAAGAAGTCCAAGACAATTCGGTCATGTTTGAAAAATCCGAAATAGCGCCGCCAAGTCAGCGCACTCCAGACCGGCCTCGTTCCCGCTGACGGTCGCGGCCAACCGGTCCAGCGCTTCGGCCAACGTCGCCGGGGGATTGCCGGCCCAAATTAACGGCGCAAGCTTCCAGCTTGCGTATTTGACACAGACAGGCAAGATGCTTGTCCTACTAATAAACGGGCGATACGCTCGTTCTACTCCGCCATCCCCAAATGGCGCGGTCGGGACACCGCCGCCCTACCCATTGAATCGCTGGTCCAAACTCAGTCCGACTTTGGTCGCAAAATATGCCGCAAAAATTGACCGGTATGGGATTGTTCGACGACGCAGACCTGTTCGGGCGTGCCGGCTGCCACCACTTTTCCTCCGCCATCCCCGCCTTCCGGACCGAGATCGATCACCCAATCCGCACACTTGATGACATCCAAGTTGTGCTCAATGATCAACAGCGTATTCCCCGCATCGCGGAGTTTCGTGAGCACTTCCAAAAGTTTATGGACGTCGGCAAAATGCAGACCGGTCGTCGGTTCGTCCAGGATGTAGAGCGTCCGACCGGTTGCCCGCTTTGCCAGTTCACTGGAGAGCTTGATCCGCTGCGCTTCCCCGCCCGACAAGGTCGTCGCCTGTTGGCCGATCTTCAGATAACCGAGGCCGACATCTTGAAGCGTTTGTAAAATATCGCGCAGCTTCGGCACCGCCCGGAAGAATTCCTCGGCTTCGTCCACCGTCATGTCAAGCACGTCGGCGATGTTGCGGCCTTTGTAGGTGATCTCCTGCGTCTCGCGGCTGTACCGTCGGCCGGCACACTGTTCACAAGTCACATACACATCCGGCAGAAAATGCATCTCCACCTTGATCAACCCGTCACCGGTACAGGCTTCACACCGCCCCCCCTTGACGTTAAAACTGAACCGTCCGGGCCCGTACCCGCGAATTTTCGCGTTCGGCAATCCGGCAAATAATGTTCGGATCAAATCAAACGCTTTCGTATACGTCGCCGGATTTGAGCGCGGTGTCCGCCCGATCGGTGACTGGTCAATCACGATCACCTTGTCGAGCTCATCCATACCGGTGATGCTGGCGTGGGTACCGGGCCGGTCTTTCGCCCGATACAGTTTCCGAAACAGTGCCTTGCATAAAATGTCGTCCACCAACGTGGACTTACCGGACCCGCTCACCCCGGTCACACAGGTGAGTAAACCAAACGGAAATCGCACATCGATATTCTGTAAATTATTTTCGCGGGCGCCTTTGATCGTCAGCCAGCCTTTGTTCGCCACGCGCCGAATCTTCGGAACCGGAATCTGCAACTCGCCGCGCAGGTATGCCCCGGTCAATGATTTGGGGGATTCCAGAATCGCTGACAACGCTCCGGCAGCGACGATGTACCCCCCGTGAACACCCGCGCCTGGCCCGAGATCCACAATGTAATCGGCCTGTCGGATCGTATCCTCATCGTGCTCCACCACCAGGACTGTGTTGCCGAGGTCGCGGAGGCTTTTCAGGGTTTCGAGCAGCCGGGCGTTGTCGCGCTGATGCAGGCCGATGCTGGGTTCATCCAAGACGTAAAGGACGCCCACCAGGCCCGCCCCGATTTGCGTGGCAAGCCGGATGCGTTGCGCTTCGCCACCACTGAGCGTGTCGCTTTGCCGGTCCAGGGTCAGATAACCAAGGCCGACATTTTGCAAGAAACGGAGCCGCGACCGAATTTCCCGCAACACCTGGTCGGCAATCTTTTGTTCAAACTCCGTCAGCTGGATCGAATCAAAAAATGTGATCGCGTTGGCAATGCTCAACCGTGTGGCCCCGATGATAGATTTACCACCGACCGTCACGCCCAGGCTTTCCTTGCGGAGTCGGCCTCCCTGGCAATCGGGACAGGGCATGCCCACCATGTACTGCAGCAACCGGGTCTTGGTGAATTCGCTTTCGCTTTCTTCGTAGAGCCGTTCGAGATTGGGAATGACGCCCTCGAATTTCTTCGGTAGCTTCCGCGACGCCCCTTTGCGCCAATAGGTGAATTCAATTTCGTCGGCTGTTCCGTGAAGGATTTCTTGCTGCGCTTTGGCCGGCAAATCCTGCCAGGGAGTTTCGAGATCAATCCCATAATGCTTCGCCAGTCCCCGCAGCAACATTTTATAATAGATGATCAGCCGTCGACCGCCCCGCCGCCAGGCTGTGATCGCCCCGTCCGCGATGGATTTGGTTTTGTCGGGCACCACGAGATCCGGATCGAGGAATTGCTTCGTGCCGAGACCGGCACAGGTTTTGCAGGCGCCATACGGCGAGTTGAACGAGAAATGGCGGGGCGTAAACTCGCCGTAGCTGATGCCGCAATCAGGACAGGCATTTTTCGTGCTGAAGAGCCGCTCTTGGGAGGTTGAGAGTTGAGGGTTGAGGGTTGAAGGTCTCCCCTCACCCGGCCCCGAAACGACGAGCAATGTCCCCTCGCCTTTTTTGAGTGCTGTTTCAACCGAATCGGCCAGCCGTGCGCGGGTTTTGGCGCTGAGCGCGATGCGGTCGACGACGAGCTCGATGGTATGATTGCGTTTTTTATCGAGCTTGAACGGCTCGGCAAGGTCGAGAATCGCGCCATTGACTCGCGCCCGGACAAAGCCTTCGCTCCGCAATTTTGCAAAAATATCGCGGAACTCACCTTTGCGCCCGCGAACGAGCGGAGCAAGCAGCATGATTTGCGTCCCCTCTCCCAACGCCAGAATCTGCTCCACAATCTGGCTGGTTGTCTGGGTGGTAATCGGCTTGCCGCATTCGTGGCAATGCGGCCGGCCGATGTTGGCATAGAGCAATCGGAGATATTCGTAAATCTCGGTGGTCGTCGCGATCGTCGAGCGCGGATTGCTGCCGGCACTCCGCTGTTCGATGGCGATGGCCGGTGACAATCCCTCGATGTGGTCGACTTCCGGCTTTTGGAGTTGTTCGAGAAACTGGCGAGCGTACGCCGAAAGACTTTCGACGTATTTGCGTTGGCCTTCTGCGTAAATCGTGTCGAACGCAAGACTCGACTTTCCCGAACCGCTTAAGCCGGTCATGACAATCAGTTTGTCACGCGGCAGGGTCAGGCTCAGGTTCTTGAGATTATGTTGCCGCGCCCCGGTAATGATGATGGAGTCTTTGGCCATGTTCTGAATTCGCAACTATACCCGGCGCCACTGGTATTCCCAGCCGAAAAAGTTTCCACTGAATCACGCAGATTCACAGCGCCCCGCAATCGCTTCTGCCGACAAGGCCACTACTTTGCCAGCCCGGTTTTGTGGAGGGTCGCAACGTAATGCAGGTTCGGGTCGGCCGCGAAAGCTTCGGCCCCAACCAGCATGCCGACGGGCATTCGCACGCTGATCCCCGGACTCTTGTGGGTTGCATCATCCATCCCATATCTGCCCCACAAATTCCGCCAAGTCCCCTTGCTGAGGGCGATCGTGGCAGTCCAATAGCTGGACTTTGTCCGCGTCGGTTTCGTGTAGGTCAGCCGACAAGTTCCCCCGCCGCTCACACTCCGGCCTTTGGCGTCGAGAGTGAATGCGACCTGGGCATCGCCGACATCCACCAGGACGATTGTGCCGGTCAACTGGTTGACATTGGTGGTTCCCGGCAGTGCAAGTTTGCCGTTCAGCTGACAACCATCGGTATTCGTCCGAATAAAACTCAGGCTGAGCTGCAGCTTGGTCAACATCAGCGCGCAAGCCGCCGTCACCACAAAGTTGCTGCTAACTGTCTGTGCTGACAGTGCATTACTAATGATCACACTACTGGCATGGACACCACAGTTACTCGATGAATAACTGTGCGCCACAGTGCTGGCCGTGGACCAACTGCTGGTCGATCCATCCCCGAAGTTCCAGCGGTACCAGAGATTGGGGTCAGCGGGATCGCGCGGCTGGACCGCAAAATAATTGATCGCGCCGGGGAGAACGACCGGAATGTGATTAACTTGGAGCAAGCCGTTAGTGATGCCGGGGGCGGTGCCGATCGCCGGGAGCTCGATTCCAAAATTAGCGGTATAGGTGGCCCCGCCCGTTGGCACATTGATCGTGCGCGTGGAATGGTTGTTGCTATCGTTCCAGCGGGTGAACATCCAGCCGGGGTTAGGCGTTGCGAGAATCTGCACATTGGAACTGATCAAATAGGTCCCACTTCCACTCGCTGTACCGCCGTTGGCCGGGGCGGCCAGAACAGTGAGGATCGCATACGGCGCACCGGTCCAGGTGGCCGTTGATAGGCCGGCATACGTCGCACCAAAACTGGTGACACCGGGGAGGTAGTAGGCCGTGGCGTTCGTGTCAGCCAAAAACACATTCCCGCCAAAACCAGGGGGAGTCGATCCAACAAAATGGACCCCCGTCAGGCCGGCGCAGTTTTCAAATGCACCGGATCCGATGTTGGTAACTCCGGCCGGTATCGTCACGTTGGTTAAATGAAGGCATTCAATAAATGCCTCATCCCCAATGGTGGTGAGGCTGTTGGGGAGGGATACATCAGTCAACAGGTAGCAATCCATGAATGCCCGTGACCCGATGTTGGTGACCCCTTCGGGAAATGTAACGCTGTTCAGATAGCGGTCCCAACCAAATGCGCCCTCGCCAATGCTCCGCACGCCATTCGGGATGATGAAGTGGCCAGTTCGGCCTCCGGGACATTGGAGGAGCGTGGTCTGATCTTTATTGAACAGCACCCCATTCCGACTGCTATAAACTGGATTACCAGGGTCCACCGTAATCGTCGTCAACAGGTCACAGCCATCGAATGCAAAAGCCCCGATGTTGGTTACGTTGGCAGAAATCGTAACGACCACCAACTTGCGGAAATATTCGAAAGCAACGGATCCAATAGTGGTAACACTGGGAGGGATGATGACGCCAGTCAGGTTTGCGCAGTATTGAAAAGCCGCGTTCCCCACGTTCGTGACTGTGCTGGGGATCCGGTAACTGCCGGTTTTCGCTCCCGGACATTGGAGGAGCGTAGTCTGATCTTTATTGAACAGCACCCCGTCCAGACTGCTATAGGCGGGATTCCCCGGATCCAGAGTGAACGCGGTCAGATTGATACAGCCGGCAAATGCATTCTGACCGATATGAGTGATGCTGCTGGGAATTGTCACACTGGTCAAGCTGCTAAGATTTTGAAAGACAGCATCATTGATGCCGACTACCGTCAGTCCACTGAGCGAATTGCTAATCACCAGTGCCCCACCCGCCCCCGTATATCCAGTAATGGTTATTGCACTGCTATTGGTTACATAGGTGTATTGGGCTTGGACAGAGACGGGCAGTTGGAGGGCAACCAGCAGTGCTGTCAGCATCGCCAGCCCCGCCCGTCCGACCCCCCGCCGCGCCAAGGTCCGGTAAATCATCAGTCGTCCCGGCGTTCTCGTGCAGTCCCGTACCGACAGAAATTCGTTATCATCATGGGCCTCTCCAAACGGATTCTCATTGTAATTGGCGAGTCGCCCACACCGGGGCAACATATTAAATAATACTCATACTCCGCGCTTCGGCAAGCGCGGTTATCCACGAATTAAATTGTGGGCATTCCGTCAATCGCCTGCCATTCCACAGCGCGACCGACAGGCTCCCGCAAGTGCACCGGGGTCCGCTCTCTACCTTTGCGGCAGATACGGCGCACTGTTAAACATTGTTAATTCAAACGTGCCGTCGCTTTTTTCCTGTGCCATCCAGATCGTTGCGTTTTGGGCACCCCCCGTCCAATTCGGGTTGCGGAGCAGGTAGCGGATTAATGTTTCGCCGGCCGTTCCGTGCCCAACCAACAATACGGTTGCATCGTGGGTGCCAAACCGGGCCCGGAGCAAACGCAAGGTTTCTGCCGCCAGTCCGACCGCCGCCACCCCAGTGGTGGCGCTGAGCGTGCAACAACCGGCGGGATCAGTCCGCAGTTTGAATACCGATTGTTCCTCCACTGGCACATTCAGGGGGCGGGCTCGGGTCACCAGCGGGGCGGTGTCTGGGATACGGACCGGATCGAAATGGGCCGTCTCCGTCAGTTCCGGCCAGATTTCCGCCGTCCGTCTGGTCTCGTTCAAGTACGGCAGAATCGTGTGCCGCGTCCGCCACAATGGACTGACTGCAATCAAATCAAACTTGTACGGCAACAGTTTGGCCGCCACGCCACGCACTTGCGATTCGCCAGTTGGCGTGAACATGTTGGGGTTGCCGACATAGGCCGGCCACTGATTCGTGGGCGTGCCGGACTGGACGAATTGTTTAACCACATTGTGGCCAGCTTCACCATGCCGCAGATAATAAATTGTCAGCGCAGCCTGCGCTGCTCCGGCCACACCCAACCACATTAGCAGTCCGCTAAGCCAACAGAGTTTTCGCATCACCGGTTATTACCGGCATTCCCAGTTACAAGCAAGAGCGGTTAACGAGGTTCAAAACACGCTCTGCCATTGACGCGGAGGGCAACGGCAACGACGCAGCGGCCCGGATGAATCTCATGGATGGCAAGTGGCACCATTGGGCGGGAGTGGTTCACGACCAGCAAATTCAATTCTATGTTGATGGAATTCGCGTGGCATCCACGCCGTACAAAGCCGGCGCGACCGGCTCGCGTTGTCCGCTACGGATCGGATACCGAGCCACCCACGGCGGCTGTTTCGTGGATGCGACGTTTGCTGAAATCCGCATCTCGCGTGTCGCTCGGTATGACCGTGATTTCACACCGGCCACGTCCTTTCTGGTGGATCGGGACACGATCGCCTATTGGCGCTTTAGCGAAGGCTCGGGCAAGACCGTTCGTGACGAGACCGGCCGTCACCCCGGTGAATTGCGCGGCTCGCCCCTGCCAACCTGGATCGATGGCGTTGTCGCGCAAAACCGTTAGAAACTGTCCGCAGCAGTCAGCGTTCTGGATTGGGCGCCGACAACGCACCCACTTCCGCCAACCGCTCCTCAATCGTCACCGCAGTGGACTGGACCCGGCAGAGTTGCGCATACAAACCGCCTTGCGCCATCAACTCAGTGTGCCTGCCACGCTCGGCAATTTTTCCGCCTTTGAGGACCAGGATCTGGTCGGCGTTACGAACCGTGGACAACCGATGCGCAATCACAAAACTCGTCCGATGCGCCATCAATCGATCCAACGCTTCTTGGATCAATTTTTCCGTGGCGGTGTCGACGCTGGCAGTGGCTTCATCGAGAATCAGAATCGGCGGATCCTTCAACAGCGCCCGCGCAATGCTGACCCGCTGCTTCTCACCGACGCTCAGCTTCACGCCGCGTTCACCCACCCGGGAATCGTAGCCTTCGGGTAACCGCTCGATAAACTCGTGGCAGTTGGCCGCCTGTGCCGCGGCAATCATTTCGGTTTCCGTGGCATCGAGCTTGCCATAAAGGATGTTTTCCCGAATCGTGCCGTTGAACAAAAAGGCTTCCTGCGAGACGATCCCGATCTGCCGGCGCAAGGATTCGAGCGTCACATCCCGAATGTCGTGACCGTCAATCAGCACCGCCCCCCGGGTGGCTTCGTAGAACCGTGGCAACAAATTCACCACCGTCGTCTTCCCAGCGCCGGTCGGACCCACCAGCGCAATTGTCTGCCCGGGTTGGGCATGGAGATTGACGGCGTGCAACACCGGCAAATCGCTCCGGTATTCAAAGGCGACTTCCCGGAACTCGACCTCACCGCGCACCCGCGCCGGTAACTTTTGGGCATTGGCTCGCTCGCCGATTTCAATCGGGGCATCCAAGATATCGAAAACGCGCTCCCCGGCTGCGCGTGCGGCCTGAAACATTTGGTTCAATCCGTGGAGCTGGCGGACCGGGAAGTAGAACATGCTAATATAGGCGAGGAACCCCACAAACGCACCGAGCGTCAATTCCCCCGCCAAAACTGCCCGCCCGCCCAACCAAAAGACAATGACATATCCCAGCCAGGCGCTAAACTCCATCGCCGGCGAGTAAATCGACCAGGCGCTCATAATCCGGAGCGTAGCCAGCCGCAGTTCACCCGCTTTCGATTCAAACCGGTGCAACTCATGGTCTTCCCGGCCGAACCCCTTGATCTGCCGAATGCCTTGGAGATTATCGAGCAAGAGCGCGTTTAATCCGGACGCCGCCACCCGCTGAGCCCGGTACCGATTATGGGCTGTGGTGGTAAAAATCAGCGCTCCGGCAATCAAGAGCGGGAACGGAATCAGCGCCCACAGAGTCAGCGTCGGACTGAACGAGATCATCATGTAACTGACGCCCGCCAATGCCAGCAAGGCCGTCGTTCCCTGCTCAATCCCATCAATGAGAATCCGTTCCACCGAGTTTACGTCGTCAATCACGCGCGTCATCAAGTCGCCCGAGGCCCGCTGATCGTAATATTGGACGGAGAGTCGTTGGAGCTTGTCATACAGATCCCGGCGCATATCAAAGATGACCCGCTGCTCAAATCGGTTGTTGAGTTGAATGCGGACAAAATTAAAAAAGTCACGGAGCCCACCGGCCAGCAATAACCCCCCGCCCATCCAGACCACCAGATCCAATCGCCGCTTGAGGATGACCTCATCAATCAGGACCTGGGTTAATTTCGGGAAAGCCAGTCCGGCGAGCGTCGTAATGATCGCACAGAGCATGGTCCCGACCCCGTACCACGGATACTGGCGCAAATAGGCAAAGACCCGAGCGAAGATCTCCGGGGCCCCCCGCTTTTTGGAAATCATCGTCTCGTCGTTGGCGGTATCATGTCGAATCATTGGACCAATGATAACGCAAATTGATGGAACCGCTGTAGAAAATTTAAATTGGCACTACCCCACAACAATAACCACCACTATAATAACCTGTTGTCATTCCGAACTTGTCGAGGAATCTCAGTTTGTCCTTTGCATCGGCGACCGATCCGCCCGAGACCCTTCGACAAGCTCAGGGTGACAAAATAAGCAATGGGGGCAGTGTCAGGCACGCGTGTCAGGGCCGGAACGGCCCGCGGTCAGACGAGAGACGGAAAGAGCTTGTTTTCCATGGCCGAATGCCGTTCCAAATGTTTACCAAAAGCGGCCATGGCAACCCGCAAGTTGGCCACCTCGGCACGGCTCAGTTCCGTCGTGGCAAGTAACGCGGTCAACTGTTTGACTTCCTTGCACAGCGCCCGATGATCTTTACGGATATCGGCGACCGCACGTGCGACATCCGGCCCAAGCCCGGCCTGCAACAATCCGGGGAAAACATGGCGTTCTTCATAGGCAAAATGTCCCAACACATGTTGCTTGAAGAACTGTTTCGTAGCCGTGGCTGCACGGGCTGAGACGCGCGCTTTTTTACTCGCAAAGAGTCGATCTTGGTTCGCGAAGAATTGCACCAACACGTCGTCATCCTTGAGGATAAACTCATTCTCCGGCTGGCTCGTTCGTTGAACTTCCATGTGTCCCTCCGATCAGTTTTACGGATAAAAATAGACCCCCTTTGTGAAATGTCAAATCAGTCTGGCATAAAAGGCTGGCAAACCAGCTCCGCTGAAAAAGAAACGCCCCAACTGCCGAGACAAACAGGCAGTTGGGGCGAGTCGAAGTGCTCGCTGAATATCTAATTCAGCAGTTTAGCTCCCTTTTTCGGTTGGCTCACCCGCCGCAACCCACCCCTTGATCCCATCCGGCAGATGTTTCACGTTCGTATAGCCAAGTTTTTGCGCGGCGGCAGCCGCCGACTTATACGCCATGCACTTCGGGCCACCGCAATAAGCGACGACCAGCGTGGCCTTGTCTTTCGGCAAGAGTGTCGCCAGTTTGGCTTCGTTGGCCTTGAAGTCGATCGCACCGGCAATGTACCCCCCTTGCCAGGACTTCGTGCCATTGGCATCGACCAGCGTCACCTTGCCACTGGCCAGTGCCGCTTTAAGTTCGGGGATTGTAATATCCTGTACTTCACCGGCGTACATCGTGCCTGCCAACGCCAGCATCACTGCGAATCCGAGGAGTTTTTTCATAATGCCTTTCTGACTAATTGTTCTCATTGCTGATTGTTTGATTCATGAACTGAGCCCCTGCAACCGGGCCCAAGAACTTAGACAGCGCCACGCCAACTCTGTTCAGTTCCTACAAACGGTAGCACACTTCTGGTTTGTGTCCACCTGGCTCGCACCGCGATTGGCAAGCGCCCTTCCGGGCGCGACCGGCAGAAACGCCTTGGATCGATTCTGCTGCGCCCCCGACGACCCATCGACGCAGCCTGAAGGCTGGACACCAAACGCGCAGAATTTCGAAGGAACCGAGCGTTCGGTGTCCACGCTTTAGCGGGTTCGCAGGTTTTTTTCAGCGGAATCAAATTTCGAGGAATTTCGGGAAGCGGGTCAGATTCCGGCAGCCCCGCGCGGTAATCACCACCACATCTTCTAAGCGAACTCCGCCGGTGCCGGGGTAATATAAGCCGGGTTCAACCGTCACAACCTGGCCCACCTGCAAAATCGCGGGTACCGGTGCAATACGCGGGACTTCATGAATCTCCAAGCCAACGCCGTGGCCTGTTCCGTGAAAGAAACCCTGCATCCGCCCCTGGTGGCGGCCGGTCGTAAACCCCTGCTGGTCAAACAAACTTCGCACTGCGCCATGAACGGTTTGCCCATCGACTCCCGCTCGGAGCTGCTGGATCGCGAGGTCCTGTCCTTTTGCCACCAGTGCAAACATTGTCCGCACACGATCGCTGGCCCGGCCCCGGACGATCGTGCGCGTAATGTCACCCCAGTAACCAGTTTTCAGGTCCCGCGGGAAGATATCAAAAATAATCGGCTGATGCGCCCGCAGGGGGCCATGACCGGTTTCATGCGGATCACACCCCTGGTTACCGCCAGCCACAATCGTGTGCGCCGCGCTCCCCCCCCGGCTGGCAATGGCGGCATTGATCACGCCTTGCACATGCTCGGAGGTCAACCGCTGCCGCTGCCAGTATAGGTAGCGATCCCGGCCGATCCGGCTGAGCCGCACGACGTCCAGGCCGGCGCGCAGGCCTTCCTCCGCCAACCGCAACGCCGCGGTTAACTGCCGTTGCTCAAGCGCCGATTTGATTTCGCGGGCTGGAAAAAACGGATCGGGGATTACCTTGACCTGGAATCCGCGGAGTCGTTTCGCCAAGCCGATTGGAAAGTTCGCCGGCACCTCCACGATTCCCACACCAAACTCACGCAACAGCTTCGGCAGGAGATCCCCCAGCGCGCGGACGCCATATTTCTTTTGGTAGCGGCTCAACGACAAAACCCGGTCGACCCGCGCCTGCCGGCGGGCGCGGTCAATTTCCAAATCGCTCATCACCACATACTGCCGGCCCGCCACCGCAAAATAAATATAGGCATCGGGCGCGAACAACCCGGTCGCGTACAGCAGATTGGCATCCTGCTCGCTGGCCGCCACAATCAGGCGGGCGGTTTTCATGCCGCGACTCCCAACCCGGCGGACGGCGCGACTTCGAGCGAAAATGGGCTCCGCATTCCGGCGCATAACTTGTGATGCGCCAGGGCCGCAATCATGCCGGCATTATCGGTGCAGAGCTGGGGGGACGCGAGCAAGAGTCGGAGACCGCGGCGGGAACACTCGGCGGCTAACCTCGCCCGGAGCCGGCTGTTCATGGAAACGCCACCCGCCAGGCTGAGGGTCGAAACCCGGTATTCTTCCGCTGCCCGAAGAATTTTTCCGACGAGCACATCCACAACAGCTTCCTGAAAGCTGGCACAGACGTCATTGCTGGTTGGCGTAAGATTACCGGTCACGGGATGCTTCTTCAGATAGTAGAGGACGGCTGTTTTCAGGCCGCTGAAACTAAAATTGTAACCGGTGTCATCCAGCATACTGCGCGGGAAAGTAATCGCACGGGGATTCCCGGACTGGGCAAGGCGATCCACTTCGGGGCCGCCCGGATAGCCGAGCTGCAGGAGCTTGGCGACTTTATCAAAGGCCTCCCCGGCGGCGTCATCGACCGTTTGCCCTAAAATAACATGCTGACCAAGGCCGGTCACATGCGCCAGGATCGTATGACCGCCGGAAACAATCAGCGCAATCATGGGCAGAAGTGCCTGACGGTCTCGCGGAAGTTGTGAATCGACAAGGGGCGGATCCTTCGGCCCGGACTCGAGCAGCGGTGAATATAAATGCGCTTCCAAGTGATTAATCCCGATGAACGGGAGACCGGCCGCCACCGCGGTTCCCTTGGCGGTATTCAGGCCAATGAGCAACGAGGAGGCGAGGCCGGGCCCATAGGTCGCCGCCACCGCATCGATTTCATCCAGGCTCACCCCGGCTTCCTGAAGCGCCGTCTGAATGACCGCGTCGATGAGTTCCAGATGTCGGCGCGACGCCAACTCGGGGACCACTCCGCCATACGGCCGGTGCAATTCAATCTGTGAGCTGACGACGTTGGAAAGAATCCGCCCCGCCCCCACCACTGCGGCCGAGGTTTCGTCGCACGATGTCTCGATCCCCAGAACGTTCACGAATCAATTCGTAAATGACTTGCCGGCCTTGGCTTGCCGGGCAAACAGCTTGACGCCCTTGAGCAGATCAATGGCGCGTTCCAGTTGAACATCCGTAATCTTCTCGACTTTTTCCTGGCCCTCTTCCAGCGGCAGCGAGGCCCGGATCCGTTGCTCGGCAAGCTTGCGTTCGTCTTCCTCGGAAATCGGGACACTGATATCCGGGGTGACCCCGTGTTCATGAATCACCTTGTGGCTCGGCGTATAATATTTTGCCGTCGTCAAGCGCAACGCGGAACCATCCGCCAACCCGATGATGCTCTGCACCGAGCCTTTGCCAAAGGTGGTTTCGCCAACGAGCACGGCCCGCTTCAAATCCTGCAGCGCACCGGCCACAATTTCGCTGCCGCTGGCGCTGCCGTTATTGACGAGCAGGACGATGGGATAGCTCAAACGCTTTTTCCCGTACTCCGATTTGTAAACCAATTTATTTTGGAGATCACGACCTTCCGTCGACACGATCAACTGGCCGGCTGGAACAAACTTGCCGGCAATTTTATTGGCAGATTCGAGCAGGCCGCCGGGATTATTGCGCAAATCAATAATCAGCGCATCCATCCCCAACCCCTCGAGCTTCGTCAGGGCTTTCTCAAATTCATCCGCAGTCGGCTCATTGAATTGCGTGATGCGGACGTAGCCGATGTTACTCTCCAGCAACTTGGCGTCCTTCACACTAAAAACCGGGATCTCGGCGCGAGTAATGGTGTAATCCTTGAGACGCTCGCCGGGATCTTTGGCTTTGGCGCGAAAAATTGTGATGGTGACTTTGGTCCCCGGCTCGCCACGGAGTTGATGGACGGCATCGCTCAACGATAGCCGGTCGGTCGGTTTACCGTCAATTTTTGCGATCCGATCGCCCGGCATGATTCCCGCCCGCGCGGCCGGGGTATCTTCGATCGGGGCAATGACGGAAATAAAGCCGTCCTTCGACAAGCCAATTTGGATCCCCAGTCCGCCAAACTTTCCACCGGTATCCTCTTTCATGTCCTCGTAAGCGACCGGCTCCATGAATTGGCTGTGGGGGTCGAGCGAATTCAACATGCCCCGGAGCGCACCGTAGGTCAGGTTGGTGTATGCGACCTTATCGGAATCCACATAATCTTTGCGGATCAACTCCATCACGCGCGTGAGCAGTTCCATCTGGACGTAGGGATTGTCCTTGTCCGTTTTAGCGATGGCGGCGGAATAGAGTTTTGCCGCGAACAGCAAATTCGCGCCCAGCAAGGCAACGGCCAACGTGATGACGATGCGTTGTTTCATGACGGATATGCTACGTCAGCCCGGGCCGGGATGCAAGCTACTGCACGAGGGCCAATGCGGCTTTGCGGAACACCGCCAACTGCCGGGTCGTCGGCGCTTCTAGATAGCATCGGAAAACCGGCTCGGTCCCCGAGGCGCGGAACATCACCCAGCAGTGATCGCCCAGTAAAAATTTATAGCCATCCACCGTCACGGTCTCCGTCACGGTCCGCCCGCCAAACTCGCGCAGCCCACCGGCGAATTTCCGGAGCAATTCATCTTTGCGTTCCGGCGTGACGCGCAGATTGATCCGGTCACTCGCGATCCGCCCACATTCCTTTTCCAATCGCGCGAGAATTTTCCGGATCGACTGACCTTCGTAAGCGATCAGCTCGCACATCAACAAGCACGCCAACACGCCATCTTTTTCCGGGACATGGCCCTTCACACTCAACCCGCCGCTTTCCTCGCCGCCGACAATCACCGGCTCCTGTTCCATGACTGCGCCAATGTATTTGAAACCGACCGGCGTCTCACGGACCGGCACTCCATAGCGCGCCGCGACGGCGTCCACGAAATGACTCGTCGCCACCGTGCGGACGACCGCCCCCGTCCATTTCCGATTTTTCACCAGATGATAGAGCAGAACCGCCAGCACTTGGTTCGGGTTGATAAATGTCCCGTCGCTGTCCACCGCCGCATACCGGTCCGCATCCGGATCCAGCCCCAAGCCGATTGCGGCTTTGCTCTTTTTCAACCGAGCCAGCAGCTCGCCCATGTTTTCTTTGGTCGGCTCCGGGTGACCCGCGCCAAAGAGCGGATTCAACTCGCCATGGAGGGCATCCACTTGCCACCCCTGCTTGGCCAATAAGATGTCGAGGTAGCCGCGACCAGTGCCGTACATTAAATCCACGACCGCCTTTTTGGGATGCTGGCGCAACGCACGAAAATCCACCAGCTTCCGCAATTGCGCAAGATATTCCGGCAGCGGATTGAAAATCTGGTATTTCCCCTTCTGACCGCTGACCGCTGACTTCTGACTGCTGCTCAATTCCTCCGCTTTTCTTTCAATCGCCCGGCAAATCTCCGGGGAAGCCGGCGCTCCATTGGCTTCATTGAATTTCAGGCCATTGTATTCGGGCGGATTATGGCTGGCGGTAATGTTGATGCCACCGCTGGCGTTGTGCAACCGGATCGCGTGCGCGATAACGGGCGTGGGCGTATCGCGGTCGGTCAACCAGGCTTCCAAGCCGTAACCGGCGACAATCTCTGCGCACCGCGTGGCGAATTCACGGGACAGAAACCGGGTATCATACCCGATGATCAACCGTTTCGCCGCGCCGGGGGGCGGGTTCTGGATGAGTGTTTGCGCAATGGCGTGGGCGGCGATTTCAACGTTGGCAAACGTAAACGTGTCACTGATGATGCCGCGCCAACCGGAAGTTCCAAATTTGATGACTGACATGCGTTGATTATACCAGTTCATAACGGTGCGTCTACAGGAATGGGAGGACCGATCTGATGAATTGAATCGGTTGCACGACGATATCGGCCACGAATCACCCTGCGAAATTGGGATTTTGTCACCGCTGCGACAGAGCCGCGCTGATCTACAGCCGGCCGGCGGCCAGCAACGCCAAGAGGGACGCGCCCAGCACAATCCGGTAAATGATAAACACCCACGTCGTATGCCGACGCAAGAAGCCCAGCAAAAAGGCAACTGCGGCGTAGCCAACAACAAAGGCGGTCACACCGGCGATCAGGACATTCAGTAATTCGCCACGCGAATCGAGGTGCAGCTTTCGCAACTCAAAGAGGCCGGCCGCGAAGACCGCAGGTAATGACATCAAAAATGAAAAACGCGCGGCGGTATCGCGTTTCATCCCTAAAAACAATCCCCCGGTGATTGTTGACCCGGATCGCGACGCCCCCGGCACCAACGCCAGTGCCTGAAAACCGCCCACCACAAGGGCATCGCGCCAGCCGAGTTCCCCGAGATCCCGCAGCGTTTGCCCGCGTTGCTTCCGGCGCCCTTCCACCCATTCCGCGCCCGCCAGCACCACCGCCAGAAGAATTAATGCCCAAGCCATGACCGGGAAAGTCCGCCAATGATGTTCGATATGTTTTCGGAATAAAACACCGAAAACCCCAATGGGTATTGTGGCCGCAATCAGCATCCACCCCAGCTTGCCATCTGGTGTTCCCCACCCGCGAATTGACCCGCGCGCAATTTGCGAACAATCACGCCAAAAATAGAGGACCACGGCAAGATAAGCGATTAATTGCACAACAGCAGAGAAGGCGGCGCCAGGATCCTGCCAGCCGCAGACCTTGGACACCAACTGCATGTGCGCAATACTACTCACCGGGAGAAACTCGGTCAGACCTTGAATGGCCCCGAGGACGATGGCGTGCCAGACCGTCATTCCGGGTGGGCTTTGGTCAGATCCGCCAACCGCTTCTTTGCGTCCTCGGCCACGGCGGCGGTCGGATTCTCTTTCAGCAGTTCGTCATACGTCTGCTTGGCACGCCGCCATTTACCGCCCTGCTCAAACAGCTTGGCCGCTTTGTACTTCGCCTCGGCGGTCTGGTCAGGGTCCACATCAAACAGCGTAATCACTTTCAAATAATCATTCAGCGCGTCATCCAGCTTCCCCGCCGCCGTCAGGCAATCCCCCAGCAGCACCAACCCGGACGCGACTGCGGCTTCCTGCTCGTCGGTCAGGGAGTCACGCTTCAACAAGGGATCAAGGACGGCTTGCACAGCCTGCATGGCTTTATCCGGTTGGCCCTGCACGAACAGCATCCGCGCGTATTTTGCTTCGAGCATGGGGGCCTTGTCCGGGTAGTAGCCTTTGACGGTATCGAAGGTTTTCTTGGCACCCGCGTAGTCTTTGAGGGCGAGCTGGGTGTCGCCCAACCGCAGCAGACTTTCCTCGGCCCACGGTAACGCCAACCCCGCATAGCGATCCGCGACGGACTTGAATCCCGCCAAAGCCTCCGGATACTTGCCGGCACGAAACGCAGTCAGACTTTTTTCAACGGTATCGGGTTTGGCGACCTCCGCCCGCAGGATCGACGGCAAGGCGACGGTAAATTCGTTTTCGCCGACCTTGATCCCCACCCCCACGCCACTCACCTTGACGACCTGACCGGTGTAACTACTGCCCGCCGTGACAAGAATATCGGCGGACGCCACGCGCAGTGCGAGGCCAACGGCTAGGATAAGGAGGCAATAACGCATGATTTAGGCAAAGCGATCGAAGGATTTTTGCAACAAATCCTGCGGCGTTGCAATGCCAATTTTCGCCTGCGTCTCTTTAATCAGATTCGCTTCGAGCGCATTTTTCGTGGCGCGATTCACTTTCATGAAGACACCAAAATAACCGGGGAAGTCGGCCATGGCCAGCTTATAAGCAGCCGCTTCGTCGGTCACATCGTGCTCTTTCGGGACGAGTTCGAATTTCCCACCTTTGCGGGGGTTGGCAGCGTCAAATGCACCGGGGAAGAATTCGGTGCATTCACTGAGCACTTCCACCACGGAGAAACCGTCGTGGCTGATGGCCTGATCCATGACCTCGGCAACGTGATTCGGCAGATGGGAATGGCTGCGCGCAACAAATGTGGCCCCCGCTGCAATCAGCTGTTTCATGGGGTTGATGGGATGATCGATGGCGCCTGTGGTATCGGTTTTGGATTTAAATCCAATGGGCGAGGTTGGCGAGGTTTGCTTCTTGGTCAGCCCATAAACTTGATTATCCATGACGATCAGGGTCATCCGGATGTTTTTTCGAGCCGCATGGGTGAGATGGTTGCCGCCAATGGAATACGCATCGCCATCGCCGGTGAAAACACAGACGTGGAGATCCGGACGAGAGAGCGAAACGCCGGTCGCAAAAGCCACCGCCCGACCGTGCAGGAAGTGCACGCCGTAGGCATTCACGAAATACGGAAAGCGGGAAGAACAACCAATCCCGGCAATACTCGTAATTTTTTCCCGCGGAATCTGCCGCTTTTCCAGGAGCTTGAAGTAGGTGGCCAGAATACTGAAGTCGCCGCAACCGGGACACCAGGTCGGCATGTCGCCAACCAGTTCCTTTTTGGTGTAGGGTTTCAGTTCGATCGTCGGGGCTGTGCTAGTTGTCATGGGATTAGGTAATTAAAAACTGGGTTAGTCCATCCCGGCCGTTGGGACGGTGGGCAGGCGTTGACGAAGTTGGGCAAGAATTTCGCGGACCTTGAATGGCAGTCCGTCAGTTTTGTTGATGCCGCGAATTCGCGGATCGCAGTACATGGCACGCATAATCCCACCGAGCTGGCCATACCCGTGCACCCCGCGGTCGTTGAGTTCCACCACGAAAATGTGGTTGAACGACTGCATGATTTCCTGGATCCCCGCCTGGAGTGGCAGGAGATAGCGGAGGTGAATTGCCGACACGGCTTCCCCCGCCGCGCGCGCCTGATCCACCGCTTCGCGGATCGGCCCACGGCTGGAGCCCCACCCCAGCAATAGCGCCTCGCCTTCCGGCGGTCCGTACATTTCGGGAGGCGGCAATTTCAATGCCAACATTTGCAACTTCCGGCGGCGCTTGGCGACCATCATCACGTGATTGGCCGGGCGGCTGGCCGGATGGCCGTATTCGTCATGCTCCAATCCGGTCACAATCGGATACCGACCGTCCACCATCGGCGTCCCCGGCGCAGCGTGACTGGGGATGCCGCTCGGCGTGTTCTCGTACGGTTTAAATCCGGGCCCACGCGGTTCAAAGGTCGGGGAAATATCTTTCACACAGGTTTTGAAATCCGGCATCTCCCAGGCTTCCACGCGGGTCGCCAGCGCCTGATCACTCAGAACGATGACCGGACAACTGTATTCGCGAGCCAGCTTCACCGCTTCCACCGTGGTGTAGAAACAATCTTCCACGGAGCCGGGCGCGATCACGATGCGGGGGGCATCCCCGTGACTGCCATTGCGCGCGATATTCAGATCGCTCTGTTCCACGTTCGTCGGCAAGCCGGTCGCCGGTCCACCGCGCTGCACATCCACGATGACCAGCGGGATTTCCGCCATCACCGCCCAGCCAATGGCTTCCGATTTCAAGGATAAGCCGGGGCCCGAGGTCCCGGTCAGGGCGGTGTGGCCGGCATACGACGCGCCGCATGCCATCGAAACCGCGGCAATTTCGTCTTCCGCCTGCACGAACATCCCGCCATACTTTGGCAGTTCAGCCCGTAAAATTTCCATCACGCTCGTCCACGGAGTGATTGGATACGCGGCGCCAAAGCGAATCGCGGCGGCCAACGCCCCGTACGCGATCGCTTGGTTGCCATCAGTCACGACCTTCTTGCGGCCGGCCCGGTCCGCTGGCGGGACAAATTTAAACGTCTCCATCAGCTTGCCAATGTCGTAGCTGTAGCCGCCGTGGAACGCGTTCATGACATTGCGGATCGCGTCGTCGCCTTTCCCCTTGAAATAGCTCTGCAACATGGCTTCCAGCTTCGGCACGTCCAGGTCAAACGTCCGCGCCACGAGGCCCAGCACAAACATGTTCTTGCCTTTGTCCTTTGCGGTGCCGCCAATGGCTTCCACAGTCCGGCTCGTGATCGGCACGCCGACCGACCGGAACTTCGCATCGTTCACGTCGGGGTTGACGTTATCCGAATCAAACAACAAAATTCCACCCTTGCGCAGCGACTGGATGTTGTCTTTGAAGGAGTGTTGGTAAAACGCCACCAGGATATCCACCTCATCGCCAGCGCTTAAAACATCGCCGGTCCCGAGCCGTACCTGAAAAATGCTCGCCCCGCCGGAAATCGTGGCGGGAATCGTCATATACGTCATCACATCTTTTTCCGTCCGCCCGGCCAACCGCGCGAGGAACCCCCCGATGGATTGAATGCCGTCTTGCGAGTTGCCCGCAAAACGGATGACGACATCTTGAATGGATTTCTTGTCAGGCGCGACGGGTTGCCCGCTCGCGCCGGTAGTACTACCGGACATGTTTTCGGTCATTAAAGCCACCTGATTGTTTTTTTAACTGCGACACTTTCCTGCGACACGTGTTACCTTACCAAAGCGCGGCAACCTGTCAACCGCCAACGCGCAGCCCCTGATCCTCGGCTAATTATTTCAAACAGCGAAAATAAGTTAGCCGGGTTGTATTTTTTGCTTGCAATGTTATAGACTTTTTGTCTATAACATTAACATGCCAGCACGATTGCCCACTCAAGCCAAATCCCCCTTCGAACTCGATGCCCGCCCCTTGGTCGAAATGGCCAGCCCCC
>Ga0114951_10000909_pt1 | contig 39142 bp, 59 predicted proteins | sample AM7aDNAmetaG_FD_88677 | JGI IMG/M metagenome (GOLD analysis project Ga0114951, IMG submission 88677) | Freshwater microbial communities from Finland to study Microbial Dark Matter (Phase II) - AM7a DNA metaG | ecosystem: Environmental > Aquatic > Freshwater > Lake | place: Finland: Lake Alinen... | reverse complement strand
GGCGTGCAACTGCCAGACCTGCCATAACAGCAGCTCGTCACTGTTGAGCTTGTCCAATATCGCTGGCTCCTCGGCCTGTTCTTGCGTCAACTTGCGCTTGTTCCACATCTTCTTGTTCATTTTGACTGGTCCTTTTGAACATGTTTAAATAAAATCCCGTAGTGGAGGGGCACAACCGAGGACCAGTCAAGTCGGCGGCAATACGTTCCACTACAGGAATTTATCCATGAATCGGAATATGAAATTGTTGGGCCATGCCTTTTAAAAAGACATCGCCGCCTTCATGGTTGACTTGACTGGTCAAAGCAGATTCTACACCTCCTTCTTGATTTGTGCAATCTGCGTAGCCTTCAACCGGTAATATCGCTTCTCAAGCCTGTCGCTGTATGCCATCGCCATTGAAGCGGTCTTGAAAAACATCTTCGAGAAATGCTGTGTCCTGAGCCTCCCAGGGATATCCACCACCGCCCGGTAAGCCTTCCCATACTTCAAAACCGCGATCTTCTCATATTTAGCCATGCTCTTCTCCTTTATAGGGGTTCGTAGTCCCTCAGGTCCACTGGTTGAAAGTATTGTTCTCTTTGCGCCCTTCGAGGCTTAGCGGTTCAAAATAGATTTAAAACGGTATGCAGTACCCGCACTCGCACTCCGGCCTCTGCCTGGCATCAATCGCCGCCAGGATGCGCCGGGCCTTCTCCTCCAGCCTCAGCGCCCGCACTTCGTCATACCGCACCCGGATCACCTTATGTTCAAAATTTTCCCGGCAGACATACACGATCCAGGCAAACTTCCACCCGCCGTAACGCATATAGAGCTGCACCTGGTCATTGTGCTCATGCAGTGCCCGGCTGTCCTTGCACACCAGCTCAAACTTGCTGCGTGTCACACTCTTGATCTCCAGCAGGTCACCCCACACGGTCTCCCCATCGATATGCCCGCGCAGCCGGTCGTCGAAATCCGACACCAGCTCGCGCCGGTTAAATGTGGCAATGCGCATCTCGCGCAGGCGCCGCAGCGTATCCTGCTCGAACAGGTAGCCCACATAGCACATCCGGTGCGCAAAGTCTGAGCGGTCCTCAATGCCCCCATCCATGAAACCGTCATACGCCTCGCGGATGCAGTGCGCCACCTGGCTCATTCCCAGGTAATGCCGGGTTTCCAGCCCGCTGTGCAAACGCACGTGGCTGTCGATCTTCGTCTCCAAATCCTTGGTTGTGATCATTCTGCCTCCACTACTTGTTGGTTTTGAACCATCTGTTTATGACTGGCGATCAGCCTGCTCAGCGCTTCCTCACCCGGCACCCAGGTGCGGATTTTCCCGCAGATGGAGCACCCGACCGTGGCGGTCACATAGCCCTCCAGGACCGCAAACACTTCCGGCTCACTCAGCAACGTCTCTTTGCCCAGTGACTTCGGATCGATGGCTTCGCGGAACAGGATCAACTGGCTCTGGCCGTGTCCCTTCCACTTGACCTGTCCCATCACGTGCCCGCCCGCGCACTTCCATGGCTTTGCTGCGGTTTTTAGCTGCGGTACATCACTCATGTTTCACCTCCTCCTCCGGGTCAGTCAGGCGTAATAAGATTTTCAAGACACTGGTTTCCTTGCGCAGCATATTCAGTTCTTCGAGTGCCGCCAGGATCCTGTCACCATATTCCGGGTGGCGCGACTGCTGGGCATTTGCCAGCAGCCACTCCTTCATCTCCTGGATGTCATTGTCTGCCATGGCTTTTCTCCATCCGCTCATCGTACTGGCTGCCTACCGCGCAGATCGCCCACAGCACAAATCCGCTTACTGGCAAACCTGCCAGGCAGATCAATCCCAGCAACAACCCAAGATAACCGTTCATGCCTTCCCCCTTTTCCAATGCTGCAGCGCTTCCCTGATCAGCTCCATCCCACCGCGGCCCAGCACCACGAACCGCGGCTGTACCCAGTCCGCCACCAGCAGGGACACGGCGTTGCCGTGTCCGTCCACAATATCCATGTATTCTTGGGCCCCGGCCGGGAGGGGATTGACGAATGCAAACTGTGGAGTTTCGCCCAGTTCGTTTGCGAACTGCAGCATGCCATCCTGGATAGCCTTCTTGAACTTTCCGCCTTCCGGCACGTACTTCAGCCAGTACGTGCCCAAGCTGTGCTCAAACTCCACCAGGATCAACCCGTTCTGCGCCTGCCACGCTCCGCCGCTGGCCCTGATCTTGATTGGTTCGCTCATGTTTCCTCCCAGCCAATCCAGATTTCTTCGGTAGCCCAGGCGGGCAGGTTGTGGATGATCTTCACGCCTTCTGCGGTCAGAGACTCTTCAATCGCTTGCGGAAAGCTGCTCGGCACGCCAATGCAACCGGGCTGCTGACCAGACTTATATTTGAAATCAAACAGACACTCACCTAAGAAACTGACCAGCCGGTTTATATCTTCCTTAGCGGGATTATCACGTGTGGCTTTCACGCGCGGTCTATCATCCCGATAGATGTACCAATGGGTTGTTTTGCTGGATTGATCCATATCAGCTCTCCAATTCCTTCCTGGCATAATCCCGCCAGTTACGCGCGCCGCGTTCGCTGGCCAGGTGATAACGATTCACGATGTCAGCCGTCTTCATCTGGCTGATTTCAGTCACTTCCTGCTCGCTCATGAAGGGTCTGGCTTTCCGCCAGTTGGTCGGTAAGTTACCGGAAAGAACAGTCGTTTCTTCGGTAACTTTCCGGCTGTTTTCCTTCCGGAATTTCGTTCTTTCCGCCTTGCTTTCCTGTGCCTTGCGTTCACGTTCTCCCTGCCCGGCTCGCAGCGCCACGATCAGGGCGGAATTCAGCGCCAGCAGGCTCAGCAGCGCCACTGCCACAATCTCCACATACGGAAGTAAAGCCGGATCTGCAACATGAAAGAAATCCAGCATGGCATTCACCAGGATGATGATCACCACATAAAAGACCACCGCGGCCACGGCCAGCCGCAGCGGAGCTTCATCTTCTGTCTTCAACTTGGTTCTGTTCCAGTTCCAAAACTGGATCGCCGTGTGCACACCGGCCAGCCCGATGCACTCCACCACCAGCGCCACCACCACCACAGCCAGACCGTCATACCATTCGTGACCCTTGGTTAGATAGGTATAGGCGTTGTAGGCTGCGTAATACGTGGGAATCAGCGGCGCCATCCACGGGCTGACCCCGGCCACAAAGTTCAAAAGCGTGTTTTCTAATTTATTATTCATTGATCTTCCTTTGCTGACATCAACAATAAGGCTTGCAGGCTTGCACGCACGCACGCATGCTCACACATTCGCGCGAATGTTAGCGTGCAAACCCATTCGATGGGGTGGGGGAGTGGCCAGCCAGTACCTTCATAGCTGCCTGACCCGCCCGTGTCATAACGTAGCCCTGCGCCGGTGATTTCGGGTTACGCTGCCGGATGATCCCACGCTCCAACATCTCGGAGATCATCGCCTCATATTCACGACGGCTGAACAGGTTCCCCGCGCCCGTCCATTCGGGCAGGCTCATACTCCGCCCCGATAGCACGGCCTCGCAAAATGTCGCCATGCGATCATCGTCCACGTCAAATGATGCGCGGGTAGTGATGTCCTGGCTGTTATCCACCGTGCGCAGATCCACGTTTACCCGGTGGTTGGTCTCCGTGCCAATCTGGCCATCCTGATTGATATCCACATTGGTGACATGTTCAGCCAGGCTAATGATCTTCGCCCACTGCCGCTCCCACAATTGCATACCCAGCCACCAGACGATCAAAGCCACCACAAATCCACTCATCACTCCGTAAAATAGCCAATCCGCCACCTCATAGTGATTGAGCGCGTACATCGTCGGGATCGCCACCAGCACACCAGTGATCAGCGCCCGCACGAATGGCGTCCAGATGGTTGCGTGTTTCTCGTACAGATACGCGCCATCAGACAGCGCGGGCGGTTGTGTCTCAAACTGTTCATATTTTGGGGTCATTTTTTCACCTTTCCGGTTATGGTCACAACCAGGATAAGGATTAAGGCCAGCACGATGCCTATCCCAACACCTTGTAAATAATCGGTTGCCTGCGCCGGGGTCATTTACTCAATTCCTTAACGATCTTTTTGTCGCAGAGCTGCACAAACAGCATGTAGGCCAGCACGAGTACGCCGATGTCGTCAATTGGACCCCACAGCACCCAATCCACGGTCATAAAATAGACTGTGTACAGCGCAACCGGAGTAACCTTCGCCCAGAACGGCACGCGCCTATCCACCATCAACTTAACCGCCAGGGTCAGGTGCTTGGACACTTCATAAATGCCCTGGGTGACGATGTTGCCACCCTGCTTTTCCAGCAGGGTTGTTTTTTTACTTTGCCGAACGATATTGCCGCTCATCGTAAACCTCCATTAATGGGTAAGTCTCGGAATTTTCCAGCGTTGGGCGGTACCCGGGTCCCTGGATATAGTATGGCTTGCGGTATAGCATCCGCGGATGCTCATATTCCCATTCCCGCGCTGCCCGTGCGCGAGCCACCAGCACCAGCGTCACTCCGCCAATAATTGCTAACGCGATCACTACCCAGGCTGCCACCCACAGCGCCGCTGTCTGCGCCCGCGTCTGCGCGTCAATAATGGCGGCCTGGGCCTGCGCCTTGGTTATCTCAGTCTGCTGCTGGTAAATAAACGCCTGCCGGTTGGCATCCATATCCGCTCGGGCCGTGATCGCGCTGGCCTCCGCTTGTCGCACCGGGTCAAGACCGGGGTTATACGCGATCCCCAGCGCCGACGCGGCCACCACGATCACCGCTATCAACACCAAAACGACAACAAAATTATTCATTTGGCCTCCTTTCAGAATTTAATATCTGGGTTGTTGTATTCAATGATTTGTTTTTCAAATGCGTCACCGCGTTGGTAGGCCTCCCGCACCACCCGCTCAATGGCATCGCACAGCCTGCGCTCATCCTTGCCTTTTGGCAGTTGGGCAATCCCTGCCCGCTGCACATGGTGCACCACCTGCGGTTTTACCGGATGGCTCTGCTCATATCTGCGCTTTAAAGCGTTTTGGTGATGTTCTTCATTCACGTAGGCAGTTGACTTCTGTTTCGGGTCGTGCGTATCCGCTTCAAATTCCTGTCCACATCCGCACGCGCACAACCTCTTTACCATCCGACCCGCCGGGTAGCGCAGCGTCATGAAATGCAGTAGCTTATGAGCGGTGCAGCAATAAGAGTTCTTACGGTTGGAGCGGGCGGTTTTTTCACAGCCTGGCAGCGCGCAGATCTTCGTCACGCTGACCGGTATCTTGGGATGTCTGATCCGCCATAGCTTCTGGTCGTGATCACGGCAGCAGGTGGAAAGAGTGCGACTGGTGCGGGCCTCCAGCTCGCAGCCTGGCAATGCACATTTATTCATAGTTCACCTCGCAAAATTGCAATCATGGTCTTGACCGCTTCGCTCATCTGTTTGCGCATGCGCGCCTTCTGCCTGGCAGATTTGGTGTCTTGATATTTGCGATAACTGATCCGCCAGTAATGCTTGCAAAATGAAATTCTTGGGTCCAATTTGGCCGATTCCATCGGTTTTTACTCCGTATTCAGACTGTCCTTGTCGCAATTAATGAACTTGATGTACATTGGGCCCGAATCAAGTACATTGGAGGGCTCAAAAACCGGGCTATTTTCGGGAGTTTTTCGGCCGTTTTGACACTCTAAAACAGGCCTTGAAAAATGGCGCATACTGGTACCCTTCCTACATTCATATACATTTGGTTCATTGAAGAAGAAGGTTAAGAGGGCGTGCAAAGCTCCAATGAACCAAATGAACATCAATGAACCCCTTTTGCTGATCTGAAAAACAAAAAAATATTTGTTTTTTGCTTCCAGAGACTTGTTTCGGTTAAAAATAAAATATTGTTGCCAATCTGTCCGAATCAAGTACATTGGGTTCATTGGGTTCATTAATTGCGACATTGATAGTCCTAATTTAGAAGTCAATTTCTTCACCCTCCGCCATTTGCGCGTAGCGTTCCATATCGATCTGTTCAACCTTCGGGGCTGGCTTTTGTGCTTTGTTTGCGGTTTCTCGAATGGTCAGACCGTACTTCACCTTGAGCACTTCCAGCCGTTCTTGGCATGCTTCCGGCGCCGTGGAGCTTTCCAGGATCACAATGTAGCCGTTGCCAAGGCGTTTTACCGGCAGGCGCAGATCCTTGCGCGCGATATCGCCGATGGTCTTGGAACTGATCACGCTTTCTTCACGTTTCTTCTTTCTCTTCTGGCCATCCGCGGGCTGCTCATCAGCTTCCACTTCCTCTTTCAGCAGGCTTTGCGGGTCCTTCGTTTTGCCGGTGTTCATTTCATCCATCAACAGGTTGGCCACCTTACCCAGATCCGGGTAGCGCACATAGCGGATGTGGCCGTAATCTCCGGTATCTGCTTCGCGCACAAACCCCAGCGCCATGAACCTGGCTTCATCCAGGATGGCCAGGATGGCTTCCAGGATGCGCGCCTCAAAGGATGCTGCCTTGTCCCGCAGTTGTTCTTCATACAATGCCAGCACCACGCGCGTGACGCTTTCCAGTGCGGCGGGGTCATCTTTAACCAGGTATTTGATTGGCACCGTCACCTGGTTGGTGCGGGTGCTGACCCGGTCATCTTCCAGCTCTTCAGGAATATTGATGTTGGGCTGCCAGTGTTCCAGCCGCCAGCGCATATCCAGGTTGCGGATGCGCAGCGCATCCTCGCGCCAATCGTCCGACAGGCGCCGGGGGATGTTCTTGGCCTTCAGCTCGGCGATCTCTTTTTCGTAACAATCGAAGGTCACACAGCGGCTTTCGGTGGCCGGGTCGCCAAACTTGCCGTACATGGTGATCAGCTTAGGACCGTAAACGTTATGCACGATCGGTTCAAAGACGGTCAGCCCATCTGCGGTCTTGACCGAGGTCATGGTCAGGATGTTGGCCTGTTCTTTCATGGCGCTGACGTTTAACATCACGATGCGTTCGTCGAACTGGTCGGCGATGTCCATTTCATCCAGGAAGATCGTGCCTTTATAGATTGAGGCGATGTACTTCAGGCTGGCCGTGGAGCTGATACCAGTCGACCGGATCAGGCGATAGCACAGATAACCGGTGCGCAGCATGATGGCGCTCTTACCGGTGTCCTTGTCTCCGCGTGCGCGCAGGAACGGCAGTTCATTGAAAGCGTCATACACCCAGGTGAACAGGCTGTAGAACGCCGCCATTTTGTACATCAACGGATTGTCGAGCAGGAATGAACGCCGGTAGAAATTCTCATGAATTGCCAGTAGCGCTGCGGTATCGGTCAGATCACCCAGTTTGCTGGGGAACGACACCACACCGGCCCGCACGATCGCGTCCATTTTGGGAACCAGGCGCTTGCCATCAAGATCAAGATAGTCAGCGGTGCCAACTTTGCCATCCGGATCCCGGTAACATAATTCCGCCCGCTGGTTTTTCTCATCCCACAGGTAATCCACCAACCAGCCCTTATGGTTATCATCCTCAACTGGGTACCAACCACCAAAGGTGGGTTCTTCCGGCAATTCACTTTTGCGGCCCTTGGTTTGTTTCTTCTGGCCAGCCAGGGCGCTGTTGAAATCGCCAACAGTCATGCCCAGCTTGCGCGCCAGGCGTTTTTTATATTTTCCAAGCGTCTTTTCATCCAGTTGGGCGGCCAGGCTCAGGACCGCATCCAGCGATTCTTCATATTCCGGTGAGAAAGGTTCATCACCACGCGGTGCCAGGGCCCCGGCCATCTCTGCCACCCGTTCCACCAGCGGCGGGGCCAGTGTCATAAACGCCTGCACATGGGCGCGTTGATCCTCGGGCGTCACTTCTTCAGCCTGCCAGAGCTTCAGCAGATCATTGGCATCCACCTTCAACTCATCTTTCCCCATCGGTCACCTCACCGGAATCAGTAGTAGCAGCAAGCGCGTCATCTTCATCAACCTCAGCATCTGCTGAGGCTTTTTTTGGCGCAGCCGCAGCGCTTTCCCACTTGAGCAGCCTGGTCATGGCTCCAAAGGTTTGCGCCACCTGGATAATGTTCTCGCGGCCCGCCTTGTCATCATCCAGCGCCGCATATTTCGTTCCGCATTTCTTCAATGTTTCGGCCAGGCCAGCATCCGCTGATACCCCACACAGGGCCACCGCTGAATATCCCCACTGGCCCAGGCTGATGGCATCCGCCTGGCCTTCCACAATCAGCACCTGGGCTGTATTCCGGTGAAACTCATAGTTGAAGTAGCGCATGCGTTCACCCACCAGAGCATCCGGCAGGTTGTAGCTCTTTGGTTTTTCCTTGCCGATCAGCCGCACCTGTTCCGGGGCCTCCTTCAACATGCTCCACGAAAATACCTGTCCATCCTTGGCCGCCCATTCCAGCCTTCGTCCGCTGAAATACATGGCCCTGCCGCGCCAGATATGCGGGTAAACCAGGCATGGAATGTTGGACAGGCCCCAGATCCGGTCATCTTCCACCCAGTCGGGTGAACCGTCGTCGATGCCCTGGGCGCTTAGCCACGCACCCACACTGCCGCGCATGCCGATCAAAGCAACAGTAGCAGCATCGCGCAAATTCACCTGGTTCATTGAAAGTTCATCGGTCAAATCCTTGACCGCCTTGAAGGTTCCGCCCGAAAAACCCAGGCGGGCCTTGTGGATGGTTTCATCTGTCCAACCCCGCGCCCGGGCGTAAGCCAGCGCAGCCGGCGTCTCCCAGAGTTGTTTCTCAAACCAAGCGCAGGCGATCTCAAACACCTGGGCGCGGCTCTTCTGGTTCTTGGAAGCCTCAGTGTTGTCATCGCGCTTCCATTCCGGGATGCGCACGTTGTAGAGATCAGCCAACCAGACAGCCGCATCCCAAAAATCAGGCTTGCCGCCATATCTCTGCAACCAGGTGAAAACATCACCGGTCTCGAAACTGTGGGCGCCATCACCGGAATGCGCAAACCAGGTGTACTGTCCCCAATCCGGGTCTACCTTCAGTGAATCCGGTTTGCGACAGCTAATGAACCGTCCCGATCGTTTCGGATCGAAGCGGTATTCGCTGGTTTTCTCGATCACCTCCACCAGGTCGACTTTATCTTTGATGTCTTCGATGAACTTTTCCAATTCTCGCCTGTTATTCATGAGACCTTTTCTCCAAAATTGCTAGTTTTTTGCGAGGCGCTCACACACCTGCCTAGACCCAAAAACACATTCCTGGGCGCTGGTCAGCCACCCGTCAAGTTATGCGACCAACAAAACGTGCCCTAACCCGCCCCAGGATGCCCGGATCACGGTCATCTCGGCCAAGGTTGGACGCATAACATTAGTTCTACGTCCAACACCCGCCCTTTTCCCCAGCCCGCCCAGCCGTGCGGCCCTGCGCCAATCAAAAATGAACTTCGTGATTCTTACTACTACTGTCTTGTTCGTCAGGGGGCGCGGGTGCATGGCTACGCCTCCCATCGATGCGATTGGCCAGTCTGCCACTGCTGACCCATGGTCTTGTGCAGGCGTGCCAGGCGCTCACGTACCTGTCCAAGCCGCTCCTGCGCCGGGATCAGGACCGGATGCACTGCCGACGATCGGCGCATGGCCTGATCGATACGGATGGATAGTTCATCCATATCAACCAGCACACGATACAGGCAGGCCAGATCTTCCTCCACCTGTTCCCGGCGCTGTTGGGCATCGGCAGGCAGTGTGCCCAGTGGGTTGTTACTCACGCCTGGCTTTGGCATTGTCCAGTTCCTCATGTTCGTAAGACTTTCGCACCCGGTTCAATACCCAATCGAACCCATACGCAGCGCTGACAGCCAGTCCGCTGGATAGCACACAGGCCCACAGCGCCAGCAGGTGCTGCCATTCATCCGGCACCACGCCAACCTGCTGCCATTGGATAAACAAAGCTGATAAGGGCAGCACGATGCCCAGCACGCCCAGGATATAAGCCAGGATGCGCGGTATGCCGTGACCCATGATCATGCGCCACGGAAACCAATGCAGAACCATCTGGATCAATCCGCTGATCACAGCAGAGCTGATGATGGTGTTCATGGTCATCTCCTTATCCCATCCCGTGTAATTGCTGGTAAGTTTCCAGTTTTTCGATGCGCTCATCCAGTTTGCGAATACGCTCAGCCAGCTTCAGGTTCTCATCCAGACCAATCTTGCTGGCATAAGAGCGGAGATCAAACTGGTACAACGCTTCCCAGCGGGCCAGCATTTCTTCATGGAATTGCAGCAGTTCATCATGATGGTCCTCAAACCCTTCCGTGTCTTCAATTTCCCAGCACGGATCTCCGCACCAGTTAGCCTTCAGATCATCCAGTTCCTTCTTTGTTCGCTCAGCCATCACGCACCTTCCTTCTCACTAATGTCAAATAAATCCGCTCTTCATTCTGCTTTGGCGGTCGGCATGGATATGGTTGCGACATCTCCACCAGGTCATAAGGCCCATAATAGACAAGCCCTTCCTTAACCAATTCCGCCAAAACACCCGCCTTACCCTTCTCGGCCCAAACACGGATCCGCACAAGCGGACTGGCTGGATCGGCTGGTTCATCACTTAATTTGAGCCAAACGCCTATTTTGCTATCCCATATCATTCCGGCTTCGATCAAACGCGAATAAGCGTTTTCCGCATCGCCAGAAATCTTGAAACCAAGTTCTTTCATAGCCTTACAGGCTTGCGCATATTTCACGGTCATCTTTGCCATCACACACCTGCCTTCTCAAGTTTCTTCAACTTCGCTTCCAGCATTCGCAGCATCGTTTCGTGCCGATTACCAGGTGAGACTTTCACAAGAGTTATCGCCAGACGAATGATCCTTGCCTCATTCTCTTGAGGCAGAAGTAACTTTAGGTAATCCACAGATGTTGCGCTCAGATCCTGGGCGCGCCGGAAATCGTTATCTTCGTTCATGCTGTTGCCACCTAGCTAAAAAGAGAAAGTTGTCCGGCTTCGTGATTTTCCACATGCCGTTCGTTGTGACTAACTGCCCAGCCAGGTGCATGTTCAAACTTTTCACCGCATACAGGACAAGTCAGATCCATCCAATCGTCCACGTTCCAGCCGTAGTCCGTCAGGTACTGCTTCATAGCATCGGTATAAACTTTCATGCTGGCAACATATTCGGGATCCCAATTCTTGCCCTTACGCGTTTCATAAATATGGTTAAGCTTTTCGATTGTCATCATGCTCAGATCCCCAACACGCGCATAATAGTCGTCACAGCCACCAGCACCAAAACCGCGATTAATAGTTCCATCACATCACCTCCATAACCTGGTTCTTTCTACATTTGTCGCAGGCACTTTCTTTGTCGCAATATCCATGGCCCCCATAATATTTCTTGCCACAGACACAGCATGTGCCCGCATAAGCACAAATCTCCGCATTACCATTGCAGCCATATGGGCAAAAATTCTTCCGGCGGTATTTCATTACGTACAATATTTTTTGTTTCTGCCGAAAACTTATTTATTGCAAAGTCCATTACTTCCTCGATTGAATTGCTTAGTGCACATATCGCACAAACGCGAATACCGTTGGGCTTGCCATATTGCTCTCCGCCGAATAAATATAGATGCTCCCCAACAATGACTCTTTCGCAATGGGCGCAGTGATATGTTTTTTGCGGTCTCTTCACAATGCGCATCGAAATCATCACATCACCTCCACATACCGCAGAGTCGTCTCAATCCGGCTGTGCCGCGCCAATGCAGAAACTAATTCCATATCATCTCCTATCTGGCCAACAATGCCAGGAACGTACCCACCGCGGCCGCCATCACTGCCAGGACGTAAACAGTCAGGATGCGAACGCGCCAAATCATTTCAGATCCTTGATGTCACGGATCTCGCCCTGCAGCTCTGACCAGCGCCCGCCGGTCAGAAGGTCAACAAAGATGTCTCTGAGTGTCAAAAAGAATTCAATCATCCCAACCCCTCCGCCATGCGTGCCAGATCATCGTAGTGCGGCAGGGTGTAGCGCCGTGTCACTTCGATGCTTGAATGTCCCAAAAATGCAGCCACATCTGCCAGGCTGGAGCCATTGACAACCAGCATGCGCCCGGCCGTGTGCCTGAGCTGATGCGGGCTGATATGCCCAATACCAGCCTGCTCACTGAGCGCTGCCACAAGCTTCTGGATGCCGCGCTCTTGAAGAGCTTCACCAAACTTGCCAATAAATACATTGCCAAACTGTGTTGCAGGTCGCACATCCAGCCAGGCGCGCAAGGCCCGGGCGGCTTCATATCCGAGGGGGATGGTGCGGTCCTTGTTACCCTTGGCATTGACCACTTCGATCTTGCCGCTGCGCTCTCCCAGTTGGAGATCTGCCAGGCGCAGGCGCACAACCTCACCCTCGCGCATACCAGCCTGCCATAAGCAGGCCACGATGGCGGCATCCCGAATGGCCCATTGGTGGCCGGTGATGGATCGCGCATTGCGGATCTGCTCACTGACTGCCAGGCGCAGCTTCTTGTATTCAGGTTTGGTCAGGGATTTGGGCGCCAACTTCTGGGCATCCGCGCGAGTCAGGGTATCGGTGGGGTCATAGTCCAGCTCGCCGGTGGCGCGCAGCCAGGCAGCGAAAACGGACAGGCTGGCCACCGAACGGTTCCAGGTAGCTGATTTCAGTTTGAGCTCTGCTCGGCAATAAGCCTGATAATCGCGCAGATCCGGCCGGTTGAACATCGCCAGGGTAAAGGGCTGCCCGTACTCAGACTCGCTCCAGGTGATGAAGCGTTCCATGTCACGCAAGTACGCCTCAACCGTGCGCTCAGCCCGGCCGTGCTCCCTCAAATGAGTTTGGTAATTTTCTATAAGTTCCATGCGTTCTCTCCTTCCATTGGAGTTCCAGTTTGATCAACCACGATCTGTAGTTGGGTGCTACTCTGTTCTTGTGCTAACTTCAGCTCGTTCACCGCCGCCAGTTCCTCGTATTTGTGGATGATGCGCATTGCGCGCACCCAGGCCGGTCGCTGTTCAGGCGACAGGGGCACAAATAGAACGGTCAGGTCCACCGGCAGCGGATCGCGCACTTACGCCTCAAGCGGTTGACTTGGGCGGGCATCACCTGGCAGCAATTTGACGGCAGCCAGCTTTTCATACTCGGCATTCACCAGCTTGCGCACCAGCGCACCCTGGCCGCGCAGACCCATTTCATAAGCCTCACACAGCGCCTGAATACGCTTATGTGTTTCTTCATCGACCGGAATGGTTTTGTATGTCATTCGTTGACTCCTTTGAAAACAATTACAATTAGTTACTTTTCTATTCATTCACAGGAGGAAATCCCATGTACGAAATACTTTTGAAAAACTTGCAAGACAATCTTGGTAAAGCGATTTGGGTTGTTGTTCCTGGTGGTTTGATCAGCGGTGAAAAACTTGAAATACCGCATGAAGGCATCATTCTCTTGCACAACGCCATTTACTACACTGGCTCAACCCGGCTCGCCATCTCCGCCGCCGATGTTTTCATTGAGCATATTTCCGCCTTCGGCATGGGTGCGCCGATATTCAATCGTCTGAATTAAAGAGTTGTCTGCCAATTTCACGTAATAGCCATCCGCCAGGCGCACCAGCTTGTCAAAATCAATTTCCTTCTTTACTTCCAATCGAGTTCCATTGAACTCAATCGCCTGGGTTTTTATGGGGTGTGACCCCAGCCGGATAAAAAAATAACCTTCCTTTTCACCCTCTTCAATAATCGCCTCGATGATGAACTTCCTACCATTGCGCACCTCGATTGGTTTCTTTTCTTCTGCCATTGCATTGCTCCTTTTTGAAAGAATCTTTGCCGTATTGAATAAAATAGTCAACGTATTGAATATTATAACTAATTATAAATAATTGTCAATAGATTGAATAAAGAGGTAAACATGTTGATTACTCAAAGATGGATAATGTTCAATATGGTTAACGATTTGTTTGATTTCATAAACTGGGTACAGACAGCAATGAACGCAAAAGACATTACCAATGCGGATATTGCTCGCACTGGTTTCGTTAAGCCCGCTGCTGTAAGTATGTTTTTTTCTTTTAAAACAAAATCTGTTGGAATTGATATGTGTAAGGCAATTTCAGCGGCCACCGATATTCCCCTGGTGACGGTTTATAGAAAAGCCGGGCTGCTGCCCAATGTGACACTCACCGAAACTGAAGCCGAAGAAATCGCCGCGCTGATGTCAGAGATCACTGACCCAGATCTGCGCCAGGACGCGCATGAACAACTGGCTTTATTGAAACAAAAGCAAGCCAGGCGTAAAAATAACGGGCATACACTTTCGGGGAATGGATTGCATGACGCCCCCTCTTAATTCAGTAGATTTTGCGGTTTACAAACTCTTTTTACGCTATTTGATCGTGGTGCAAAAAAGTCGTATTGAGTTGCGCCACGTTGTTTTAACTGTGCGCGAAAATCCGCGCATGCTGGCGTTGTATGGCACCCTGGCCGGTGGGTTTGTAATACCAGTGTCCATACCGGTCATAAGTTACATTTTGAGTAAGAGATAAAAAAAACACCAGCAAAGGTGAGCAAATAAAAATAGAGTTTGGGAGATGAGATTGCATGACGTTACACAAAACTTCTTCTCAGATAAAAAATCTAAAAGAAACATATCTTACATTAAGAACAGAAATGGCGAATTTGGGCAACCAAAAATTATCCTTAGAAATTTCTGTTTTAAAAAGTATTCTTAATTGTAAACTCCCTATAAGCACAGTTACTTTTGAAAAAATGCGGCCCTCAAATATATTTAAGGATTTTGAAACACCACTTGTTTTACAAAAAGTTCCCCCGCTACCCAATCTTGGAGACTTTACAAATGAAGTTAGCGAACCCGACATGCTGGATAAATTACTTCCAGGTTGGCAAATACGGTATCAAAAAAAATTACAAAATGCTCATACGAGATTTGAAGAATACGAAATCAAATATGCGAAGTTTATGAAAGATCGTGAAATTAAACTCGCGCCATTTCATGAAAAATACGAGAAAGAGAAGCAGGAATTTGAAACTGAAGTAAAAAAGCGTAACGAAGATATTAATAATTTTATAGCTGACTACAATACGGGAAATCCAGATGCTGTATGTTTTTTAATTAAAGAAACTCTTAATGCATCGCAATACCCACAGGAATTCCCTCATAAATTTCGCGCTGTATATTTGCAAAAATCAAAAGAATTGGTGATTGATTATGAATTGCCCAATAAAGATATTGTTCCTATAATTGGGGAATATCGTTATGTGAAAACAAAAGATGCGATCGAAGAAAAACCACGCAAAAAAACTGAAATTTCAGAGATTTATTCTGAGGTGATTTCATCAATTTGTCTTCGATCAATTGCCGAAACATTTGAAACGGATCAGAAAAATATAATTCAAATGGTTGCGTTTAATGGTTTTGTTCACACAATCGATCCAGCTACCGGCAAAGATATTCGCCCTTATTTAATTTCAATCAGAACTTCAAGAGAAAAATTCACTGAAATTAATCTAAACAAGATTGATAAACGTGCTTGCCTTCGGAACTTGGGTGCTCAAGTTTCTCCTCAACCAAGTGAAATGCAACCAATAAAACCTGTAGTAGATTTCAATATGGTTGATAAAAGATTTGTCGAAGAAAGTAAAATCTTTCAGATTTAGAAAGCCGCCCTAACCTTATGGATCTCAATCCATTTGAATTTGAAAATCTTGTGAGTAACTTATTTGGTCAGATGGGATTTCAGGCCAAACTAACCCGCTCTTCAAAGGATGGTGGGGTTGATGCTATTGCATTTGACCCAAGACCAATTCTCGGTGGAAAAGTAATTATCCAGGCAAAACGTTATAAAAACGTTGTTCCTGTTTCAGCGGTACGTGATCTGTACGGAACGATGATAAACGAGGGAGCGGGGAAAGGTGTGCTGGTATCCACTAGTCATTATGGTGCTGATTCTTATGATTTCGCCAAAGATAAACCTATTGAATTGATTGATGGTAGTGGGTTACTTTATCTGCTAGACCAACAAGGTGTAAAAGCCCGAATTATTTTTCCAGAAGATTATATTTTGTGATGAGTTGCTCGAACAAGTTGAACAATAATGGAAAATAACAATCTTATGGATGTGAAAGATTTCATTGCAGATACACTTATTCAAATCATTGCCGGGGTAAAACAGGCACAGGATTACGCTTCCAAAAATGGCGCAATCGTAAATTCTGGCGACGACTCTCAGTTTAAACATATTGGTAATACACAACAAATTATTACAACTTTGCATAATATTGAGTTTGATATCCTCGTGACAACCTCCGACAACATTCACACAAAAGCCGGTGTTCAGGTATTTTTTCCAAGGTTAGTGGAAGCTGGCGGTGTCAGTCATAACGAATCAGGCGACTTTACTTCGAATCGTGTTCGCTTTTCCGTGCCGATTATTTTTCCTGAACAAAAATAGAAATTCGGTATGACCCCCTTCAAGCTAAATCCACCGCCCCTCGAACTTATGCCAGGATCAACCATCCTGGCATATTTGCGCGATTCGGGTCATGAGACCCAGGAACTTTCCATTGCTCAACAACAGCGCGCCCTGGAAGAATGGGCCAATCTGCACAGCCTGGTCATCACGCGCTTCTTTGTGGATGAAGCCCGGCGTGGCTCCAGCGTGGCAGGCCGCGAGCAACTCCAGCAGCTCATGTTCGCTCTGAGGCATGGAGCACCCGAAAAGGGAGTGGTGGTCTGGTCTTACAGCCGTTTCAGCCGCGGCCTGGATGAACCAACGCTTTACCGCTCGGAGATACGCACGCTGGGTTATACCTTCCACAGCCTGACAGATGACGTGCCAGACGGCCCGATCGGGCGCATCGTGGAAGCGGTGATTGACTACAAAAATTATCAATACCTGGTGGATCTCTCTATTGACATCCAGCGCGGCCAGCGCGATCTGGTCATGACCCACGGCTGCATACCAGGCACACCGCCCCGCGGCTTCAAGCGCGTGGCGGTCACACTTGGCAAGAGGCGGGACGGCACACCACACATCGCCCATCGTTGGAGCCCTGATCCAGACACGGCGCCCCTGGTGCTAAAAGCCTTCCAGATGCGCGCTGAAGGGGCAACGTTGTCAACCATCCGCGCGGAAACCCGTCTGTATAGTTCCATCAATTCCTTTGTCACCATGTGGTCCAACAAACTCTACATCGGCATCATGGAGTTCGGTGACCTGGTGATCGACAATTATTGTCAGCCGGTCGTGCCGTTGGATCTGTGGCAGCTCGTCCAGGACAAACAGCAAACCTTCAAAACTCACTCACATATGACAAGTGAGCTGGACCATCCGCGCCGGGTGGCATCCAGGTATTTGCTCTCTGGCCTGCTGCGCTGTACGCAGTGCGATGGTGTCGTCAATGGCAACACCTCCACATTTCGCGGCCAGCGCGCCACCGATACTTACCAATGCGCCAATGTTCGCAAACATGCCTGCAGCTCGCGCCGCATCCCAAAGCAGCTCCTTGAAGAAACCATTATCAAATCGGTAAAGGATTACATCTTGGATCCGGATGTAGCCCTGGAGCGCCAAAAGTTGGATATGGAAAACTACCAGGGTAAACAGGCTGAAACAGATAAACAGCGTGTATTGCTCAGGAAACGCCTGGTGAAATGCAGGCGCGCCTTGAACAATATCAGCTCCGTTTTGAAAGAACGCAAACATTCGCCCACGCTGCTGGCCCAGCTGGATGAGTTGGAATCTGAACAAACCAGTCTGCTCAGTCAGATCGCGCAGCTCGAACGACCAGCGCCGGTGGTCAACCTGGACAGATCCGCACTGGCCAGGCGCGCTGAAGCCATTATCAATTTATTCGACAGCGGTTCCTTGGAGGAACAACATGCCGTATTGCATGGAATTATTCAACGGATCAAAGTTGAAAACAAAGATAAACGTATTCGAGGTGTTGTCTACTACTATTCCCCCAGCCATGATCCGCCTGCTGTGTCTATAGCCTTGACCCCACCTGGGGCACCTAGATTTATACACAGCATTACGTTTGATGTTTGGTATAAAACAGGCACGCCACGCAAAAAGAAGAAGGATCAGCCATAAGCTGATCCTTCTTCTTTTTGCGTGGCGTGGTTTTTTCAATCGAGTCATTAACTTATTCTCCTGAACCAGTCCAGTGAGATACTCACAACCGCTGTATAGGCGTAAACTCCGATACCGATAAACTGTGGATTGGTCGTGTAACTTGCGTCAGTAACACTGTATAGTTCCACATAATTCCAGCCATCGCTTGATGTTCTGTAATGGATTACGTTATCGGCGGTATGCTCAATCTCGAAATATGCCTCACGAGTATAAATATTCATACCTTTTGCGTTTTCGCCTGAATATCCATCCCACCCGGCTGGTGAAAAGAAATCTATGATTACGCCATTAGTATTGTGATCTATCCAGCCTAAATAACGAGTTTTATTTGTATCTCCATCCCGAACTCCAAAACAAAACGTCGGGTAGTTTAGGTAGGGATAGTTACGGAAAACCTTACATCGGAATTTCCATGTTCCAGAGGGTAAGGGCTGCTCTATAACACCAATAGCACGATGAGATGTACCTGTACTTGGCGAGGCTATATTGATAAGTCCGTGCGCAACAGTATGGACTGCAGTCTGCATATTCTGAGTAGTCCATTTAGAATCCAGCGAACTTCCTTCAAATTCATCATCCATCGAATCTGGTGAAGTAGGTGGATTGTCAGGGTTATCAGTAATCCACGCGGGCAGAGAACCACCACCACCACCACTACCAATAGTGGCATATAGAGTATCAAAGTATGCTTTCAAAGATGTCTTAATGGAAGGCCAACTTATCTTTTTCAGCAGAAGAGATGAGGAAAGACTACCAAAACCGCCTTCTGTTATTCCCATAAAATCACTATCGTGTGGTGTAGTTTTTTCAGCAGACGATAAAATAATGCGAGTGGGGGCAGTTAGATCAACATCTAAATTTGTTATCTTTTGTCGGCCCATTACGAAATTCTCCTGAACCAGTCATAGGACGCATCCATTCCCAAAGGATTCCAGCGATGTACTGCAATTCCAACTTGATTTGGCGTTGTTGCTAAATAAGCTGATTGAGGATATGCAAAGATCGTGAAGTAATTTATCCCATCAGCGCTATGTCTAAAAATAAAGTTCGTACCATCGTACTCTAATTCCATATACCATCTGTTTGACATATACCAGGCATCGGTATCTACCTCTCCGATATATGTTTCCATATTGGAACACAACAAAACTAAAGGGGCAAAATATCCGTGGGCACTATGGTGGATCATGCCAAACCAACAGACTTTACCACTCACGGAATCTCTCACGTAAAGTCCAACACCCATGTAATTAGAGCCGCCGCTATTTAAGGAAGCCCGTGTTCTAAATTTCCAGGCACTTCCAGATATAACTTGCTCCAATCCCTTTAACCGTTCACTTGGAGCGGCTGCCTGTTGAAATCTGACACTACCGCCAGAAACAGTCCAGGTATATGTTCCCCCACCTTGCTGTGACCATTTGGAGTTGAGTGTTGTTCCACTGAATTCATCATCCATTGAGTTTGGCGAAGATGGGGGATTATCAGGATGATTCGTTATCCATGTTGGCAGAGAACTGCCGCCTCCACCACCACCACTACCACCACTACCGGGGGTCATACACAGTGCCAGCAGACTATTTGTGTCTGATGTTGCTGGCGTAAACGCAAGGGTAAATCCAAGACCATCAGAGTCGAGTGTCACATCGCTTGGACTTTGAGTAACACCATCCACCATAACGGCAATCGAACTACTCGCGGTTGTAATGGTAAAGTGGGCTGTGCTTCCTATTTGCGATGTACAGTCTACAAGTATTCCAGTAAGAGAACTTCCGCCACTACTGCCACCTCCGGCAGGAGTTGACCAGGTATCATCATCTTTCAGAAACTTTCCCGAGGGAGTCCCAGTTGCGGGGACTCCGCCCCGTTTAGTCGCAGAAATGTTCGGTAATCTATCCCCATCAACCGTTCCACTAGTGAGATCGCCACCAGAATGGTAGTGAACCAGTCCAGCGTAGATTGTATCGAAATATGCTTTCAACGCAGACTTAAGACTTGACCAGGTTATTTTCTTGAGAATATTAGATGCTGCGCTATCAACAATCCCAAAATTATCGGCATCGATTGGAGTGACCTTTGCGGTTGTCCCAGCAATCACGGCGCCCAGCGAGGAGGCGGTTTCCCCGGAGGAACCTCCACCTGCGTCTGCTCCAGAAAAGCGCAAATCAACAAAATCATTGACCTTCTCTGCTTTTCTTAATACGGTCTGTCCGTGAAAGAGTTTGACTGCGTACAGACAATGATCTCCGGTGTTAGGCGCCGGGATATCGGACACTGCCATGACAGCATAGCCAGCGCTCACATCTGCGCCATCTCGTACCGCATACGCGCCGGTAGAGTCAACCACGATTAATGCATACCTGGCATATCCTGCGGTGGATGGCAGATGGCTGGTCATATTTATATCTGACTTCTGCGTAAATTGTTTCCAGCCACCGGCGATGCGATATGTGCCCGGATAAATCTCTATCGTCATGCCAGTTTTCGGGAAAACCAGCCCGGTCAGGAACTGTTCGGCCATGATGTAGATTGTGTTGATCCCAGGCCAGGTCATTGTGTCATACGGTATGACTGTGCTGGAGGCCAATGCGGGCGTGGTGCTGCCCCTGCCGCCGTAAACATCCCAGACGCTGAGCACCTGGTCCAAATAAGGTAGCATATCGTCCCGCCCAACAATGACGGGCTGCTGGAAGACGTTGGGGACTCTATTATTCAGCACCTGCATGATCTTTCCGCTCACCAGGGTGACATAGATCATATTGGACTTACCAGGCACAGAAATCACCCCAGTCGTCAAGATGCCAACAAAACCATAGTTGGCAGTTGGTTTTTTGCGATATTGGTCAAATCGATCGATGACTGCTTTTTTTAAATCCATTTTATGTGGCCGGACAAACGTTATACAGATCAGCGGGTGATAACGTGACATTTGGCTGCATAGGCACCGCATCAGACCAGTAAAGAGTAAATTCCAAACTCCAGATCTCCTCGTGCCCACCATAAGATGATATTGTAAATTGGACATCCCCACAATTTTCTGCTGCTTGACCAGGTAAGTTACAAGGCCAAAGAAAATCTATTTCGTTTGTTGTATTACTGGAAAGCGGTACCGTGGTTGGATTGGGAAAACCACCATGCCCATCAATCTGAAAAGATGGATTTCCACCTCTACCGCCATGATCAATATCGATAATAGTCCCCGTAACATGTAACCAGAATTGTCCGGTAGTAGGAATTATATGAGACATCTCGGCTCGAATCAGCGTCCACGCTCCGTTATATACATATTCGCAGTCGTAACTTCCGCTTGCGTGAAAACTATAGATACCGTCAGCAAGATCATTGTTCGTTACAGAATATGTAAGATTTGTATTGAACGGATCGGGGCCACCAACAGAAGGTGTGACCGGGTTTGTTTGCGGTATGCCCTCGTTGAATATGTACGTTCCAACATCTATGCCAAATTCAAAGCCATCGGCAGCAGTGTTGGAGACTGGCGCAAAGGTGATATGCAGGAACGCCTCTGTGCGCGCTCCAAAATAACCATAATCGGTCACGGAAATGCTGCCTGGGACGAGATTGTTTCCAGAGCGGTCGATGGCATAGCAATGAAACGTCGGAGTTACGCCAGTCTGATAGACAACGGCGATATCCAGGTATGACCCATTGCGCACCACACAGCGGTTCCAGGCCGTGGTGGTGTTGTCCCCGGCCACACCGGTCAGAGTTGTCTTATCCCAAATCAGGCTGGTGTTGACAGCCAAACTATCATCACACGCTGAAGGCGTGATGATCACCGGGGCGGGTGGTGGCGGCGACGGGATGATTCCCCCACCGCCAAAGCCTGGCATGGGCGGCATTTTGGGGAATATAAAATTTGTAGTCGTAAAATCTCCATTCCCATCCAGCCCGGTTACCACCGGTGTGTCTCCAGTGGTGTAAAGATTGGCTTTGGTTTCCGGTTCCCCCTTCCAGTTGATCTTCCAGGCACCCTGATCAATGACCATCTCAATGGTCTTGACCACCGCATTTCCCACGTAGGAAATGCCGCGCACGCTGTCTGGGGATGCGATAGTGGCATACACAAACTGCCTTGGACAAATATCCACCAGCCGGTTGTTGTACAGCAGGTTGGAAAAATTAAAGCGATAGGGTAATCTGGCCTTCTCCAGAACATTCCCGGCCAGTTCGTTGGCCTGAGCCTGGCTGACCAACACCAACTTATCAACATTGGTGGGGCTGCCGTAATGACCGGGGATATGCCCGGGCGCCAGGCTGAAGAGAGCTTTGTCACTCGGGCTGGCATACGTTCCGGTGCTGACCACGCCGCTGAGCAATATCTGCGAGGTGGCAGGCACCTCCAGACGATCAATCGACATGCTCTCGCAGTCATCATGGCCAATGCTGGCCGTGACCGGGATCCCGCTGCGGCTGGCCACAGGCACCAGTACCGGGTCAATCTGCACAAACAGTCGTCCATAACGATCTGTGCAGGGCAGCGCCAAAATGTAATTAAAAGACAACTCTTTGAGCTGATCCCACAGGCTATTGGCCTGGGCGCTGAACTGGATGCAGCTATCTGTGTTGCCAGTCAAATGGATGTCCACGCAGTTGGATAGTGTGGAGCGCCACATCAGATAATGCCAGAGGGCCCGGTCAGTATTCAGGGTGGCCATCTCCATCCAGCTTGCCGGTGTGCCGGACACCAAAACCAATCCAACCGGGATGAAGTTATGTTCCTGCTGTAGCCAATAATGTGGACCGTGGGCCTCAAAAGTCACTAGGCCCTGGTTGACATCCACCACGATCTTTTCGTTTCCCACCCAACCGATGGCCACTACATTTTCTGCGCCCACACATGGCCCGTAACTGATCAGATCATTCCCGTACCATTCCTCGCTGAACAGGATGATCTTGCTGCGCACCCGGATGTCGGCTGCGGCATTGCTGCTGACTGTGATGGTGTAATCCCAGCCACCATTATTAAAGTCACCGGTCATGGTACCCAGTAGGACATCATAAACGGCCGGGCCGGATCCCGGCGCCCAGACATGCACCGTGCGGTAGGTGCTGCTGACTGCACCGGCCGCACTGGTAACAGTGTATTTGACCAGATAGCGCCCGGTGGCGCTGAAACTGAGGGTGGGAGTGGCGGTCGATCCGCCAGTGATGGTGGCGCCTGCGCAGCTCCAGGCATGGCTGGCAATCGTTGAGTCGAAGGCCCATGACCCGCTGCCATCGAAGGATACACTAACCGGTGAGCCGTTATAGCGCACCACCCGGTCAGGGCCGATTACCGGTACTGGCAGCAGATGCAAATGCTGGTCGGTATAGGCCACATCGTATTTCATGTATTCAACCTGTGCATCTGTGACCGTCATGGTTTCTGTCCAAACGCCCCAATCTTGCAGGGCTGTCACGTACAGGTTGTCGGCAAAGGCCACATCCGAGCTTTCGCCGCAAAAAAAACGGACGGAGGTTGGAGTCTTGCGACAGTAGGATATGCCAGCATCATTGGCTCCCGGGGCCGTGCCAAACAGCACGGTCATGCCTGGCAGACAGTCGCTGTATGCACCGGTCGTCACGCTGTCAAATACAAAACTTGCAATACGGTCCGTGCCGCTAAAAACCTGGTTGATTCGGCAGGCAAACACCACCGGCGGGTTGTCGAAAATGGCATAAACCTTTGCTTTCTGGGGCGTGGTTTGAATGGTGGTCGTCATGATTGCAAAACCAGCATCGTGAATGCGATGGTCAGTTCCAGGCGATCATGGCGCTTGGTTGGATCGCGCTTCTCATCATCCGGCCAGGCCATGATGGCCTGATAGTTGGCATAGCTATCGCTACTGTCATTTGTCATGGTGCGGATGTAAACCGTGGCGCTCTTGCCCGTGCAGAACGCGCGCAACTGATCGCGCTGGGCAGGCGTGAGCTGACTGAAGATCCACTGGCAGGACGGGAAGCCCTTGCCGATGCTCACGCCACTGGCTGCCACCACACTGGTAGCCCAGGGCTTGAAGGGCGTGCGCGGTGCGGAAATAGGCGCTGTGAGAGCCTCCAGGTTGGTCATTCCTGCCAAAGTTGTACCTATTTTGAAGTCTGAGATTGTCATGGGGCATCCTACGCGAACGCGCTAGTCAGAACCTGGTCATAACGCGCAAAGCGCCGATCCAATTCGCTGACGATCTCGGTCATGGTCAAAGCCTGGCTCTCAATCTTCAGGGTCATGCTGCGGCCACCGCTGCCTGCCTGGCTGAGCATCTTTGAGGTCAGCCCATTGGGGACAATGCTGCCATTGGATGGGGCCGTGAACAGCTCAGGGCCATTCTCGCCCACCAGGTAAGTCAGTCCACCCATCACCGGGCCGCCAGCGGCTTTCTGGCCAGATGTAGCGTTTGCCTTGGCGCGCAAATCCGCAACGTACTGTGCAAACTGGCTGATATATTTCGCAACCTCGGGGATGGCGATGCCCAACATTTTGTTGATTTGCTGGATGAATCCTTTATCGAGCAAATCCACTTGCTGCGCGTATGCATCCCTGAGTTTGCTGAGCTGATCCTGCTTGGATTTTGCCAGCAAGTCCAGTTGATCCTGTTCATTCTGCTGCAGCGTGGCCATTTCAGCCGCGTGGGCCTTGGCCATGTCGGCCATCTGAATGGCAAAATCTTTGGCGCGCTGGTTGCGCTGGGTGATGAAGTTGGTCAGCAGATCAGCCATCTGGCGCTGGTAATCTTCTTTTTTGCGCTGCGCTTCCAGGTTGTACTTGGAATTCTCATCATTTTTCTGCTGCTGGTACGACTCATTTTCTTTCATCAATCCCAGGGCGTCGCGGGCGGCCACCAGATCGCGCACCCGGCTGGTGTGACCCTCTTCCAGCTTCTGCAGGGCAATCTGGTGATCCTGCGCCATGCGCTGCATATCCACGTTGAAAGTTTCCTGGGCCTTCAGGCGCTGCTGTTGGTATGCTTCCTCGGCCTTGGCCTCTGCGTTCTGGTAGCTGCTGACAGCGCTGGAGCGCTGCCTGGCATAATTGGACTCAGCCGCGGCTGCCTGGGTTGCAAACTGCTGGATGATCTGCACGCGCTTTGCTGCTGTGTCAGCTTCCACCTGTTTGATCTGTTCGCCATATTTAGCGGCCGCATCCGCTTTTGCTTGTTCATACTGGATATACAGATCTACATTTTGCTGCGCAAAAGTCTGGTCGTTGGTAGTGCTCGGAGCGTTCTGCGGTATGGACTGCCAGGCCTTCAGCCACATCGGCGAATTTTCATCGATGGCGCCGGTCATTTTCGCAATCACCGCCGCAAACACCAGCGCCTTGCGTTGAATTTCTTTGTCATCCAGGTTCATGAGATTGCCAAACATGGTGCCCAGGCCCAGGGCGCCGACAGTCAGCACCTGGTTGGTGGGGGCGTTGGGAGCGCCCCCTTTGTTCAACAGCTCATTGCCAGCCAATCCGGCCAGCACACCGCCCGTAATCGCGGTCACGATACCAGCCACCGGGAGTGCTACAGCTCCAAGGGCGCCCGCGGCTCCACCGCCTCCCAGCATGCCGGTCAGGCTGGAAAACATGGAGGTCTTTTGGAGCATCTGCACGGCCATGATCAGCAGGGCGGTCTGGGTGATCAGCTCAGTGGTCTTGCCGATCAGCAACATAACCGAACCCATGCCCACCGCTGCGTTAACCATCCAGGGGTTCTTCTCCACCAGTTTGGCAATATCATCGGTCACCCTGGCCACCAGTTCCACGGTAGGCAGAAGCTGCTGGATGGCTATGCCGCCGATTCGCGCAAAGCTGGCCTGCATTTCAGCCTGGGCCGCTTTCCAGCGATTGGCGCTGCTGTCAAATGCGTTGGCTGTAGCCAGGTAAGCAGTGATCGAGCCGGTGATGACATTATTGATGGCAGTGCCAGCGTTGGCCACCGCCATCCCCACCCGGCTGATCTCGCTGAGCGCAAACCTGGTCTGGAAACCGCCCAATACCTGGGCACTGCTGCCAGTGCCAGTTCCGGTGTCATTCCCCGATAGCGCGTCATTGATTTGCTGTTTGAGCTTACCAGCCTCGCCTTCCAGACTGACCATTTCGTCTTCAACCAAGCCCAGTTTGGTTTTTAGCCCATCAGAGTACTCGCTGCCTGAAAGCGCGTTGCCCATGCTGGTCTTCAATCCATCGGAGACCTTTTGCAGGAGCTGCATGCGCTCTTCTATTTCAGCCAATTTGTCTGAGGCTTGCTTGGCTTTATCCTGGTCCAGCAGGGCGAACCTAAGCAGCAGTTGAATTTCTTCTTGTTCCATCAGGCCTCGTCAGTGAGTGCGGCTTTTTTCTGGTTTTGCTTCTGAAGTTTTCGACCGGCGATCAGCAGCTTCAGGATGGCGTTGAATAATTCGTTGGGTTGGTTGAGCAGGGTGTTGATATCCCATTTCCAGTCAATCGTTTCCAGGAAGAACAATACATTCGTGGCCTGTTCCAGCGTTTCGGGCGGGATATCGCCCAACCCATAATCTTCATCCGCGAAATCGCCATTATCATCGGCCGCCGGGCAGTAAAACGCATTCAGCCGCCCAACGACCTGGATTATTTTTTTTTGGTATCGGTCTGTTCCTCTGCGCTGGGTACTGTCAGGCGCCAGCTCGGGTTCAGATCAAGCGCGGAACTCAGCCAGGCTTCTCCAATTTCAAAGGGCAGCCCGATGAAATCATCGATGCTCAGTTCTGCCGCAGGCTGGCCATTGACCGTGCCGGATAGCACACAGCCCAGACAGCGCGGATAGATCACCACGGCCACAGTCTGTTCAGCCGGATCCGCGTGCGGTGTCTGCATGGCCCTGGCGGCCAGCATGCCGCGGCGCATATCATCCGCAATAGTGGCGCGCCGGAGGATCAGATCCACCGGCACGCCTTCAACTTCCATACTTAACTTGGCTTCTTTCATACCTATCCTATCCTGCCACTTCGCGCAGAGTGACGATGCGATGCGTGGCTGCGGGTGCTGTGGCAAACGTGACCTTGGCAATCGTCTTGGTCAGGCCAGTGGCGACAATCGTATCGTTATCCCAAACCACGATTCCAGTGGTCTGGACTGCCGGGCTGTTGGTTGGGAAGCTGAAATCCACCACGGTGCCATCGGCCACGAAGGCAGCGATGCGCAGCGGGTAATTGCTCCAGAATTCGAGTATCTGGGCCTGCAGGAAACCTTCCACCCCGGTGGCGAACGCGGTGCCCCATAAATGTTTGGATACCCGGTTTGGCGCGATCTGGTATTCGGTTTCGGCCTTGTTGGCGTTCATCGGGTTGGCCTTGCGCACCACCTGAGCAGATGGCAGCAGGTAGGTGTGCCAGTACACCTGTCCAGTTTCAATGCCTCGGGCAGCCTGATAGAGCATCAGGGCCACGCGCGGCTCAAAGCCCTGTTTGTCGGTGGCCACTCCCACAACCGTGGTTTCTCCGATCGTTGATACCAGCGTGCCGTCCAATTGCGCGGCGATGACCGGGTCGCCAGCTTCGACATGCAGTTTGCCGGTGGCGGCATCCGAAGGCGGCAGGAATACTACCTGGGTGATGCCATCTTCCCCCAGCCCCACGATCTTGCGGGCATCCGGGATGGTCAGGTCAAAGGCGGTCGAGCCCTTGAACTGGGCGCCTTCATAAGGCGTTGTGCCAACGGCATTTGGGGTGCCGTTGATGTTCAGGCCAAATACGCTGGCATAGCGCAAACCAAAGTTCAGCGTTTTTTCGGTAGGTGCACTCATTGATTTTCTCCTTGTGCCTGCCGGGCTTCCTCAGCCTGCGCGGGCGGAATGATTTCGATTACGTTCCTCATAAATCCGGCGCAGTCACATTGGTACGAGATGACGCCGCTGCTGCTGACCTGGGCTTCCAGGCTTTGATGACAGATGGGACATTCCTGGGTGTGCATGTTTCTCCTTACTCGAATGCCGCGATCGTGATGGGCGTGATGCTGGTCACTGCGATCTTGTATTCCGTGCCCACATAATCTTCACCGGCAAAGGGCAGCACCACTATTCCCGAATCGCCCAGGAAGGTCGATTTTTCGATAAATGCCAACTGCGCGTTCTGTCCCAGCCCCAGCATCGGATGTGCCAGGAAGACATCCCTGACAGATGTCAGGAAGGGTTCCACAGTCTTCTCGGCTTCCCCAGGGTATCCGGCCTGCTTATGGACTACATACAGGCGTAACTGGAAGGTGCGTGTCTCTTCCCCCAGTGTCTCAGCGATCTTATTGAACGTCGCTGGCCCTGCGAAGGGAATGAGGATGGGCAGATCAGCATCCGGCAGGCTGGCAGGCGCTTCCGCGTAGGTGCGTTGGATGCCACTTACGGTTGCGGCAATGGCGGCCAGGCGCGTTTTGATATTGTTGAGCGTGGTCACGCGAACTTCCTTTGCCAGGGGCTCAGCAGTTTCACGAACCGCACCGGCAGAGCCTTGGTGTATTGCAGGGTGCCCAGTTCTGCCACGCCGATGCTGTCGGTCACACCGGTCTTGCTTTCGCGGTACATCCGCACGCTCAACAGATCAACCGCGTTGATGATGTCATTGGGCAGCCCGGAGATGCTGCTGGCCAGGCCGCCTGCGTAACTTACTTTGGTTTCAATCCGGCCGCGGGTGCTGGCCAGCAAACCAATCCAGGCTTTGATGACATAACCATCAAACGTGATCTGGCTGAGCGGCACGTCAAGCCACGGTGAGAGCGGGTTATACCGGTAGGAAAAGCCGCTCACGCTGCTCACCAATGGCTTGCGTGCATACACCAGGATATTGCCATCCCGATCCAGGAGGCCTTTCCGGCTGTCATCTGTGATCGTTTCAATCTGGAAGTAGTTGTCAGAATAATTGACAAACCCAGCGCAGTGCCGATCTGCGGCCCGGCTGGCTTCCGTGATCATGCGCGCCAAAAGGATGTCATCGCTTGTGCCGATGGCATCCAGGATGGATTTGGCATTACCCAGAGTGGTGTAGTCCATTTACTTCACCTTCAGATCCAGCCCGGCTTGCACCGGTTCTGGTTCGTCAACTGGCAGGATGGCGCCCGAGCGCAGGAATGGTTTCGCTTCGATCTCCATCAAATACACAGTCCCGTTTTTGACCGGGTAGGTATTTCCCTCGAAGGAAATCCAACGTGCCTCACTGGCAACCAATTTGTAGGGCTTTGCAGCGTTATTTTGGGGCATTTCTCAGGCCTTGATCAACAGTGCCAGGTATTTATGAGTGTGCAGATCCGTCAGGGAGGATTGGGTGATGACGTTCGCGCCGGTGCTGCTGGAAAACTTGCTGCGCTGATCGCTGAAATCGGCTGTGTCGATCACTGCGGCCACTGTGTCAGCGGCCAGTGCGCCCGTCAGGGTGCATGCCAGGTTGGGAGTTTCCCCGCTGCCGTCCACACCGCTGAACGGCAAGATACGGAAAGCACCGGAAGCGATGTGCTTGGCGGAGATCCCGGCCGCGTAGGCGGCTTCATTGGCGCTCATTGCGGCTGCTACATCATCGGGTTGGTAGATATTGGTATCCGCGGCCTTGCCGTTTTTGAAAAACGCCAGGAGGCGGTTCATTTGGGCTGAAAAGATCATTTCGATCTCCGTCTTGGTCTGGGGGCAGCCACCTTGCGATGACTGCCCCCGTTATAGGGTTAGCGGGATCAGGCGTTGGCGATGTTGGTGATGATGCCCAGGCTGGGCGGGAAGTAGTGCGCGAAGGCGCCATCCGCGTACACACCGGTTTCGTACTTGCGGGTGCGCTGCGGCCACTCGATCTGGTAGTAATCCTGGCGCATCAACATTTCCATCACGTTTGGAACGTTGTTGATCGGGTAGGGCAGTTGTTCGGTCACGGCCGCCATAGTACCGGCAGGCAGCCATGGGTGAATCTCGATCGGGATGAACTTGCTGTTGCCGCCCATGGCATATTTGTTCAGGTACTTGCTGACCATGGCACCGGCCGTGAAATCTCCACCAGCGGCGACACCCATCAAGGGCACAACCACGCCGCCGCTGCCAACGTTGGAAGGCGCTTTCAGCAGTTTCTTGGTAATGTTGACGGCTTCCTGCGCGTTGACGTACAGCGTGGTTGGGCCTAACTTGTAGTTTGTCCACATACTCTCCAGCATGGCGTCAATTTCCGAGATGCCGCCCGCGTTATCAGCGGTCAGACCGGTCCCGGTTCCGGCTGTGCCGGTGGCCATGTTATAGATATAGGCATTCGAGCCGCTGGCCCAGGCCGATGAGAGAATGCCGTCATACCCAAGCAGATTCAGCGAGTAATCAGCGGTGATGGCGCTGGATGCCTGGTGAGTGGTGGTGACGGCCGTCAACTTGACGCTGTTGATGGTGGTGATGGCCTGCAGCTTCATGGCCGCCGAATGCACGCCCACATACCAGGCATAGGCCACGGCCCCCGCTACAACCGGGGTGCTGAGCTTGAGGGTGCTGGCTCCGCCGCTGGTGGCGGCTGAGGTAGTGATGGCTGAAAGCGCGCTGGAGCCACCGCCGTAGGTGAAGGCCGCGCCGCCATCTGCCGGGGTGACGGAGACTTGCTGCACAACCCCGCCCGCCAGTGAGGAAGCCAGGTAACCGGCGTGCGTCAGGGCTACAACCGCGCAGTCATAACCGCCCGCCTGCGCACCGATCGTGCCGCTGTCCGCATCCGCTGCTACAACGGTCGGAGCGGTGGGAGTGCCGAGCGCCACGGACAGGTTGCTGCCCAGAATGGCGAATTCTTCTTCCAGCATGGTGGCCCACAGCAGGCGCTGGGCCTGGGTGGCGCGGATATCTTCAAAACCCTGCGCGGCCCGTTCGGCCTCGTAAGTGATGGCGTCTTCCATACCGATGGTCTTGAACGGCACGGATTTATCATCGGTTGCAATGGCCATGACGCCGTTGCGGCTGCCTTCCGGCACGAAGCCCCGCAGGCTGTTGGTGTTGATGGCCGTCACGCGCTTCCAGTTGGCGCCAGTACCGGCGTTGCCTGGTTTGCGCGGCAGTTTGTTGCGGATGGGGGTCAGTACTGGGAAGAGGTTCTTGGCCGGAGCCTGCAGGTTGTATGCCACCAGGCCGGTGGCCTGGGTTACGCCGGTCTTGGCCAGGATGCCATTATCAGGCGCGGAAACCGCTTTCTTGAATTCAGCCACGGCTTCCTGGGACAGTTGCGAAAGATTTTCTAACATGGTTTTGATCTCCTAAGGATCAGGGTTAAAGTTTTGCAGGTTGGGTTTGAACCGCCTTGATTTCCAGGCGCGTGATTTCAGCCTGTAAAGCCTGGCGGGTGGTCGGGTCGTTTTCGCGCTTGAGCATGTCTTTCAGGACAGTCGCCTTCTGCATCTCAGCCATGGCCTGCGGAGTGATCGCACCCAGATCGCGCAGCACGGGACCAGAGGAACCGCGCTTCTCGAGGGTTTCAACCGAGATGGCGATCTGCGCCAGGTCGCTGCTGATGGTCTTCTTCAACGTCTCGATCTGTCCTTCAAAGGCCGTCTTTTGATCGGATAAGGCTTTCTGCAAATCGGCTGTCTCGTTGGGGCGCAAGGTTTGCGCCCAGGTTTTGGTTTCGCCGATCTGCTTCTGCATCTCATCCATGCGCATGGCCATGCTCATCGGTTGTGCGCCCTTGGCTTCCACCAGCCCCAGTGACATCAACAGATCAATGACAATGGCTTTGACCGCTTCCACATCCAGTTCAGCCTCATCTCCATCAGGCTCTGTTTGCCCATCCGCTTCGCTGGAAGCGCTGTCGGGCTGCTGGTTGGGTTCGCTGGCCGGTTCCGCTGTCTTGTCTGTTGATTCAGCCTGGGCTGATTGATTTTCATTGGCTGTATCTTCGTTTGGATTGGCGAACTTGCGCAGCTCGTTGGATCCATCCGCCTTGATCACTTCAAAGGTCGCGTCCGGGATGCACGGGCTGTCTACCAGGCTGATCTCGGTTGGGATGGCCTCATAGCGCACCGCACCCTTGAGCAGTGGGTCAGACCACTTCTCGCCGTAACGGCCGCCGATGCTGAAGCCGGAGTACACGCCCTTCTGGACCTTCTCCCAGGCGGCGTCATCCACAATTTCAACGCCCACGTAGATTGCCTTCTCCACATCGCGCGGATCAAATTCGATCACCCGCCCGACCGCCATCAACTGGCCGCCGTGCATGGCGCGCACATTTCCAAGGCTTTTGCCCTGCGAAGCTTTTTCAATGGTCTTGGACCATCGTTCAAAGTTGGGCTTGCTTTTGGCATAGTCCATGATCTCGGGTGGTTTGCCGCCATCTGGTTGTTCGATGGCCGCGTATCCCCACACCTGGCGTTTCTCCAGGTCAACTTTTTGAAGGGATAAGAACTTTTGCATCGTCATAATTGCTCCTGTTGGGGTGGACACTTGTCCCGGATGTTTTTGCCGGAACGGCGTCCGCCCGAAAATAAAAAAGCGCCTGGAATGTGATGGCTTTTGCCAACTTCATTCCAGGCGCTTATGCTTCCGTCTGCTGTTATGGGGGCGGTTGAACATTCAACCGTTGAATATAGAATTATTGTACAGCATTTCCCTGAATTTTAAAAGAGTCAACTTTCAAGGGTGGGATCGGCGTAAACATGAGCGTTTTTGCTTCTTCTTCCGGGACGATCGTTCCCAGGGCATGTTCATGTTGTGCCTTGACCATCTGAGTGATATTGACTTCCATCCTGACCCATTCATAAAAAAAATTGGTGACCAGGTTATCGATCATCTTCTGGCTTATCGGCGGCCTTTACTGATGCTCTCCGCCACTTCTTTGACAGCTTTCTTGAACAGATCCTTGATCTCCTCTCGTTTCTGATCCAGCGCTACAAAGAAATACGGGTGCGGCTGGGTGCCGTTCTTGCGGATACCCGCCCATATAGCCCGCGCGGCCTTCTGGTTTTCATCGATGTTCTGTTGCTTACTGCCAATGCGCCGTTGGGTTTTCAGGTTATATACACCTACCAGGTGTTTGGTTTCCACCCACTTATAGAGAGGTTGGCCAGGCCGTGTAATGGATAGTGGTGGGGTATAAGCCTGGTGTCCAGCAGCCGGACCGGTTCCGTATTCCACATATTGAGCATACGGAATTCCGCCTGACCCAACCAGACCAATGATCGCATCATCGCTGACTTCCACGCCATGATGAATGGCATCTCGTAAATTACCAGATGATCCAACGCTGTCATTCGCTGTCAGATTTTCCTTGATTTGAGCTTCCAGCAAGAGAACGGATTTGGTAATGGTATCCTTGATGGGAAGGTAAATTTTATCGTTGACATTTCCCATGTCGCCAATCTGTTTGACCAGGTTCTCCAGCCCCTGGATTTCTATGATTTTATGTATCATATTGAACCTCGATTCGGCTATGCTATAATTACTTTAAAGATTGTGTTGCTGGTGCAATTGCTCGCATAAAGCACACCGCAAGGAGATACATGCCCCGCGCAAGCATGTGCAACACAATTTTTTTAATTTAAATCATCAGTTACGTAAGCAGTCACAACATAGGGGGATGACGGGTTGCTATTATTGATAACAACCCTTATCCAAAGATTATTCCCAATATCACTTTTTTCAGGATATTTTCCATACATCCAGACGTTTTCATCATTACGATTGGTGACACGCTCAGGATTTACAAGCGTTTGGACAATGTCATCCAGTCGGATAGGTTTTTGCGGATGTCTTGTTTGCCAGTGCCGTACCCGTTCGCCAGTCACGCGCACGCCATTGACATTGGTGTAAGTATTGATGTCGGTCAATTGGTCGATGCTGTCACGCAGATCGTTGTTCAAAGCCGGGTCATCCATCTTCCTGGCCTGATCAATCGTCACCGGCGCAATGGCGCACCGGCAGTTCGGGTGGCGCGGGAGCTGGCCATCTCCAAAAGTGGGGTCAAAAAAGAAAGGCTCACCAATCGGCTTGATCACGCCATTCAACGCCTGGCAATCCAGGCAGGCGCCACTCTGCCCATCCAGCCATTTAAGACCGCGCACCATGCCGCTATCAATGTAACTCTTGATCGCACCTTGCGTGTGTGCCCGGATCACCTCGGTGCGCGCAATCGTCTCGGCCCGGCTTTGGCTGAAAACCCGCTGGCCCTGGTCATCCGTCAGGTTCTGCAGCTCGTCGCGGATTTCAAAAACTGTTTTTCCATCACTCAATCCCTGGATAATTTGCGAACGAATATCATCCTTGATACCATCCGTTACATTGGTAACCAGGTTCCCGGCATTTTCTGATGCCCAGGCTGTCACCGCGGGCTGCAAATAATCCCATGAAAGCGATATACCCAACTGGCGTTCAACAGTCAGCTTGCCCCGCGCTGCGGCTTCTACACTTCCATCCGTCAAAATCTGCTGCAGCAGATCGCTCTCAAATTGCCACCATTCGCCATCATCCATCACCGCCAGTACCTGCCCGGCATTGACCTTCTGCACTTCATCCCGGCATAAATGCTTGATCAGTTCCTCGAACCACTGGTAAAGTCTCCTGGCTAATTTGCCTTCAATCTCTTCCAGCGCGCCCTTCACCCCGTTCTTCTCATATTCCGGGTGATAAGGCTCCGGTTGGGGCGCATGGCGTGCGCCCTTTCCATTATGGGTATGCCCGTCGTCCGTAGCTTTTACGAAAAAAGGGCTGGCTGCCATCGACCTCCTCGACGACGGCTATCTTTTCCAAATTGGAACTGGCTTTCTCAAAGATCGCTGTCACTTCATCCGGGCTTTTGACCTTGTTCAAAGCATGCTTGACTTCAAGCATGAGAGCAGATGGGATCACCTCGCTTTCAAAGCCTGGCATCGGCCAGTTCTTCTTCATGGCCCTGACCACCTTTTCTTTCCAGATGCCCAGGTCAGCCTTCACCGCCCGCGTGAAATATGGGTTAGTCCCGGTTTCAGCACGGGACGGGTTAGTCGCCTGTTGGGGCAACCCACTGGGTCGCCCTTCTCCTGCCCCGTTGGAGCGGATGGCATCCGCCCTATTCGCTCCTGGAAGTACCCCAGCCTTCGGCAGTGCTCCCGCCGCTTGTGCCGCTGGCTTTGCCGGTCTGAAATTATTCGGCACTCCCAGCCGATCCTGCACATACGGCAGGTCGTAAGCGCCCATCTCGATATAGATCTGATCCACCTGCGCCATGTTCAGCTTGTCCGGTACCGGGTCCAATCCCACCCACTGGAATTTCAAATCCGGCCGCTTCAAATACTTGTTGATGATCAGGTTGAACAGGCTGTGCAAATATCCGGTGATCGGCCAGATCATCGAACGCATCTGCAGCTCTCCGCTGGCCGCCATGAACGATTTCCCGCCCAGCCCGGCGCCTGGCACAATCCCAAACTCCGCTGGTGCGTTCCCGAATGCCCAGCAGGCCACCTCCATCAAATACTTGTCGATCTCGGTGTGGGTCAGGTCATGCTGCTGGAAGGGATAGACCGGGTTGGAACTGCCGTTCCCGCCTGGCAGCCAGATGATCTTATTGGCGCGGTTCAAATCGCCCTGTCCCAGCGCGTTGAAATACTCCGTCCAGACCTGGATCTGCTCCGGTGTCCAGTTCTCCGGCAGGAAGCCAAAAGCGCCCGGGATGTTCCCATCCGTGAAGTAACCGATCTTCTGGGCATCCAGGCGGATGGCGGTATTGATGGCGGTCAGCACCCATTCAATCGGGCTTTCGCCATAGGGTGTGTAAACCTTGGTGTTCAGCGGCCGGTAGATCAGCGCATCCGCCGGGTAATGTGTGGTCGGAATGCCGTGCAGAACCTGCATGTATGCCGGTGCCGGGCTTTTTGGCAGCCCACCGCGGAAATCTACCAGCGGCCGGATGGTGGTGCCATCGATCAATTCCAGGACAAGCTGCCCGCTGCTCATGTTCGGATACAGCGTCACCGCGTCTGTCACCAGCATTTCCTCGATCAGCATGTTCATCCAGGCGTCATGATCGTTCACGCCGTCCGGGAACTCGAAGAAATCAATCACAGACTGCGTCTCAACCGCTTTCTCGTAGGCGGTACCGTTCACCATCACCGGCGAAGCCTTGGAGAAACGGGCGTTCGGCACGATCTCCCATTCCATCCCGCGCACCTGGCGTTTGATCAGCTCAATATTCAGTCGTATTTCCTTCGAGGCAGCGCCCAACGCCCGCAGCGCCCCAAAGGGCAGTGCGCCGTACCCTGCGCGCGGTATGTACATCAGGTTGATGCCCGGCAGGTATTGGTACATGTGCGGTTCTTCATCGCCAAACATGGGTGTGGGGGGCGTCCCAGGGTTGAACAGGCTGTTCTGGCTCATGAAGGCATTCGCCGAATCATGCAGACGCATCAAGGCCTGTGCTTTGGCGGTCAAGTCAATTTTGGTTGGGGTTGATTCCATTTGTTGTTTCCTTTTGTTTTTCAAGAAGTGCCTTATGGGCTTCGAGCTGCTGGCGGGCAAACGCGGCCATGCCGGTCTCAATCTCGCCGCTCAATTTGTTGTAGGCGCTGCTGGCGGCATCCACCTGGTCGTCATTGCGGCCCTTCGGAAAGGATAAATGCTCATCAATAAAAGCCTGGTTCCAGGACGCTTTCAGCAGGCGCACGTTGTCGGCTTCCAGCGCGCTGCTCCACGGATCCGCGCGCGTTTCCTTGTCGCCGCTCACCGGTTCAAAGTGCGCGGGCAGCCCTGCCAACGCCTTGTTGGTATCCCTGGCGCTGTCCAGGCCTGCGCTGCCCGGGTCCTGCGGGTGCCAGAGCTGCGCTACCGGTAATCGGCTGCCAAAACGTTCACGCGCTGTCAGATAAGCCAGGCGCATCTGATTGCGGCGTTCATAGGTCGACCACTGCCCGCGTATCACCAGTAGTACCCATATCCTGCGTTCCGTGTCCAGCCCCATCAGCACACCCACCGAATAATCACCCGCTCCGCTGCTGCCTGCCTGATCCCAGTACCAGACCGACTTCACAAAGCGCACATCATCCGGCAGCTTATCCACCACCGAAAACCAGTTGCGCTTGAACTTGCCGCCCGAGCGAATGAAGGGCATTTGCTGGTAAAGGCTTTGCCAGTTGTAAATATTCATATTGTCGCGGATATTTTCCAGCATCTCGCGGCTCAGCATTTCAGGACACAACGCCTCACCGGCTGCCCGCTCCAATGGATCGACCAGCGGTAGGTAAACGCCATCCAGCATCAGCTTGCGCTGGCTTTCCACATCCGCCGGGTAATCTTCAGCGCCCAACGCCAGGGCTGGCATAGCCAACACTTCCCACTTATCCGCGGCCGGGTTGGTCACCATGCTGCGGATCATGCGCCCGGCCAGGTCATCCGCGCTCCAACGGGTGTGGAACAGGATGATGGCCATGCCTGCCTGTTGGCGGCTGTAGACCTGGGACTCGTACCAATCTGCCACCAGGTCGCGGCGCCCTTCGCTTTCGGCCTCTTCACGGCTCTTGAACGGATCGTCGATCAAAACCACATGCGCGCTGCGGCCAGTGATACCGCCGCCCACACCTGCCGAAAACACCCCGCCGTGATGCGGAGCCGCCAGGCTCCATTCACCCACAGAGCGCGAATCAGAACTAAGCTTGACCGGTTCTTCACCCTTGGTGGATTTATCGCCAAAGATGTTCCGGTAACGCGGGTCATTCACCAGGTCGCGTACCGCCTTGCTGTTGCCCTGGGCGCGGCTGTCGTTGTAACTGGTCAGGATGAACTTCCAATCCGGGTGATTCCCAAGCGCCCAGGCCGGAAATAGATTGCTGGCCACCAGCGATTTGCCAACCTGGGGCTGGGTCTCGATCATCAATCGTCCGATCCCGCTTAATCCGCGTGTTTCCACATACTCAATCACCTGCGTCAGATACCTGGCAATGATCTGCTGGTGGCGGTATATCCGAAAATTGGGATTCATATATTGGCCAAAACGCAACAGATCACGCCGGGCCAGTTCCCGGCGTGCCAGCTCACGGCGCGCTTCTTCCACTCTGCTCAATTTTTTATCCATCAACCAGGTTCTCCAGGGAAACTGTTGAATCGTTTTCATAACCCGCGCCCGCCGAACGGCTCAGGATCGCATCGATCTTGCTGGATGGCACATAATCGCCGGTCAATTCCAGGAACAGCTTGCGGTCATTGTGAGACTTGTAATCCGGTTTCTCAGCCGAGGTGATCAGCGCGTCAAATACATTTGCGCGGTGCTCCAACAGCTTGGCCGCCTGTAGGTTGGTCACCATCTCCATAAGAGATGGATCTTTGGTGCGCCATTTGATGATCTGCCGGTCACTGGTCAGCCCCAATATCTCGGTGGCCAGCTCCTTCTGGGTTTTGGGGATGCGCTTGTTTTTCGGCATGCTGGCCCAGGCGATATAGGCCGCCATGCGCCACGGCCTGCCACCCTGCAGCAGCTTGATATATTCCTCGTACCAGGCTGGCAGTTCGTCCGATTCGCCGAGCGCCTTCCGGGCGGTCTCGCTGCGCAGACGCGCTTCCGCCTGGCTGATTTCCCCTTCCTCCAGCTCGTAGTCATCCACGTCAAACATCGTGGATTGCTCAAATTCATAATCACTCGGTCTGAGTTCGAGGTTTCTGAGGCGATCATTTTTAATTTGCATGGGTATTCCTTACTTGATTAACAGATCCACGCGCCCGGTCACCAGGGCGATCAGGAACGATATGATCATGGCCGTGATGATGCCCAGCAGCCATTTGCCGATTTCGGACAGCTTGTCAACGCTCTTGGTCATGTTCGTGATGGCTTCGTCGTGCTCGTCCAGTTTCTTCCAGGCAGCGTTTACCTTCATTTCGACCAATGGCTGGCATCCAGCCTGGGCCTGCTCAGTTTTGCGCAGGCGCTCGTCGAAACTCCGCAGCATTTCCTTTAGCTCGCCGAAGCCTCTGTCCACTTTCTCTCCCAACATGTCGATCTGCGGCTGCAGCGCTGCCAGGTTATCGCTATCGCTTACTCGTCTACCAGGAGGTGTCATTCCAGTCATCCTTAACCAACCGCGACCGGCTCAGTTGGCATTGACGGGACTGCTGGCTGCTTATCCCGGTTGAACTGTTCCATCACCGC